>OGQM01000008.1_pt1 | contig 241304 bp, 196 predicted proteins | sample 1553191 | NCBI WGS metagenome assembly OGQM01 (sample SAMEA2579954, study PRJEB22360) | human gut metagenome | biome: human gut; feature: human-associated habitat; material: faeces | place: Denmark | collected 2008/2010 | reverse complement strand
CGAGTGAAGAACTTACAGCTCAGGCTACAACACTTAGCGGTATGGTTTCGGTATTTAAATTAAGACAATAAGAATTCCCGAAACAAATAATTGATGGAGGAATATATTATGATAGGTTTTAGTATAATGATGTGGTTTAGTTCTGCTCTTCTCATATTTTTTAGTATTGCCTCCGATGTTTTTCTTGCCGCAAAAGCATCTGCATTATACTTGTACTCCTGTGGTTCAGCTACCATCGGTGAGTAGATGATCTCTCTTTCTGTATCCGGTGCTTTCTGTTCCTTATCCTTTGTCTGCTCCATACGCTTTTCCTTATCAAACTGCACATTCATAGCCAGATTATCCAGCTTATCAATCGAGGCATCCAGATGCAGCTCCATTGATACAAGCAGTTTTTTCACTGCTTTCATAGGGGCAAGCACCGCCTTTGTGAAAGGGTGTTTCTGTTCCTTCTGTGAATAATCCACCTCCGGCTTATCTGCAAAGGTATGGAACGCATTGTTTACGATCTGACCAGCTTCACGGAGTCCCTTTGCAAGAAGTGCTATCCTTGCAATATCCCTGTCTGTAGATACAATCATATCTTTTACCGCTGTTCTGACATTGAGAAGTCTTTTCTTAATTCCTACAAATTCTGTCACCCTGTAAAGTGCCGCCCTGCCCTTTGCCTTTGTTTCATCAACAATATTCTTGGCAGTAGATTTTACCTGTACTTTTATCTCAGATACCTGTGACTTTATCTGCTCACATCTGGCATTGAGTCGCTCCTGTGCTTCTGTTAATGCTTTTTTTGCATTATTGATAAGGGTATCTTCCTGCATTTTCTTGATCTGGTCCTGCATACTGGTAAGTTCTTCTGTCATAGACACAATCTTTTTTTCCAGACCATCCACATAGGTGCATATCTCAAATACATCATTTGCCTGTTCTTTCATAGTATTCTTTTTTAATAAATCGAGAAGTTCTCTTATGATCTCCTCATTAGTAAGTGTCTTTTCTGCTTCCATCTGCTTTTCCTCCTTATAAACAGGGCAGCATATGCCGCCCCTTAGCCTTAATTATCGAAAGGGTGTATCCTTTTTATCCCTGTCGGGATTTCCGTGGTTCTGTTCGGCATTCTCCCTTGCTTTTTCGTTGCTCTTATCCTTTGCTTTCTCATATTCTGCAATAATCTCATTATAGAGCTTCTCCCTGAAATCCTTTGTGACCGGATAGCAGACATCCTGATAAATCGGTTTGCCGTGCTCGTCCACCTGCTTTGTTTTATAAGAAGGCATTGATACAAAGATTTTCTCTTTGCCCTGAAGGATGTTTACATTATTTACAATGAAGCTGTTTTCAAAGTAAATACGGGCAAGTCCCTTGATATTACTGCCTTCCCTTTCATAAGGTGTTACCGTCACGGAAAACTCCGGCATTTCCTGAGTTTTTCCCTGTGTCTGTGTTTCTGCTTTCTCCGGCTCCCTGATTTTTGCATAAGCCTCAAGGATATTAGTATAGAGTTCCTCACGAAACTCTGCCGTGATAGGATTGCATACATCCTTATAAATCACGCTGTTTTTCTCATCACGCTCATTTGAACGGTATCTTGGCATTGATACAAAAAGCTCTCCCTTTTCCTTATTTTCAAGGATTGCGATATTGGTAATCTTGAATGAATCACCAAATACCACGGTCGCAAAACCCTTGATATTGCTGCCATCTTTTGCTCTTACCTCGTTTACCTTAATTGAATACTTCATACGCTGTTCCTCTCTTTCTTATACTTCTGAATTATCATTGTTTTCTGGTATGATAAGCTCACACCAAAGCTGTTCTATCTGTTCACAAGACAATCTGCCATTTAACCAGTTGCCAAGTGTAACAACCATTCCGTCCTGCTCATAGTAGAGCCATTCCTGTGTTTCGATGTTTCCCTCATACACGATAGTCACATCAAAATCAGGCATAAATAATCCTGCCTCCGTATCCCAGATACAGGCAACTCCCTGTCTGAGTGTCAGATTCAGCCTTTCGACATACACAGACCAGCCGCTTACGACAATCTGAAAGTCATCATCAATCTCTGCAATATCATCCTGAGTGTCGATCAGCTCCTCCATTTCCGATACTGCTTCTTCTATCTCCCCCAGTCGGTATCTCTTATTCATCTGCCGCCTCCTTATATCTGCACCTGACAATAAAACGCATCTCTTAAATCTTCATCCATTGCAGCTACACGGTCAGCATAATCAATCGGCTTGATATACCGTAACTCAGCCGCCTTTCTGTTTACAGCATAACTGTCAGGCTCATCAGGAATAGCATAATCATCAATTTCTGATTTTTCCTCCTGCGTATCAACTTCACGGTACTCTGCGTCAATGACTTCATCATCTTCACGAAGTCCGTCCATTGCAAGCTCATCAATACGAGGTGTCTCCGACTGGTATTCTCCGGTAAGGATAAGTACACCGATTTCCTTTTCGACATTCTTCCACGAAACATATCCTTCTACTTCTCCATCTTGATCTTTCCATTGGATACGAAGTCCCGAACCGTGAAATGTGTCATACCCGTGCAAGCCCAGACCGTCAAGCGGCCAGCTTGCACCACCCTGACCATATTCTGCCTTGATACGCTTTGCTCTGGTTCCAGCATCTATCTCTGTGCGGTAAATTTCACACACTCTGCCTTTTCCACCGACAAAGCCAGTCCCTCTCATAAGTATTTGTTTTACATACTCACTTGGTACACTTTCTGCCTTTTTCGGATTGAGATAGTTATATTTTCCTGCAAGGGCAGTCTTTCTGTCCTCCTCATACTGACGCATAAATTCATTGTGTCTGGTTTTCTCTGACTGCTTCACACCAAAACTAGCCTGCCCGTTTTGGTCGAAAAAAAAGGAAGCCTGTGTATATTCGGCTTCCTTACTGACACCCAATGAATTGATTTCATCAAGTTCCCTATTTAATTCTGTATCATCTGATTCTAGTGGAATCGCATCACTATCTGATTCAGTACCACTTCCTCTGCCTGCATCTTCGCCTGCTCTCTTATCTTCCACATCTCCATTGTCGATGATGGATTCTGTGGCTTGTGCTTCATTAGATACTGTTCCTCCAACTGGTCGTAAAGCTGGTTTGCTTCCTCCTCTACTGCCGACATCTTCTCGTACATCTTCCCGAATCTCATCAGTGTCTTGTACCTTGCCGGTTCGTTCTCCAGAAGATACTTCATTGCCATTCTCCCGTATCTGCCCAGCTTCGTTAAATCCTCTGTCTCGTCCGGCATTGTCAGCTCCGGATACAGCAGTCCGTCCACTTCCTTGTAAGTCATTGCTTCTAACATATGATATTCTCCTTTCGCTCTCAATCGTTTGTAAATTCCTACTAAATTCTCTAAGAACACTACAGGAGACATCGCATACAAGGGAACCAAGACGGTAAACTATCTCCTCATCTTTGATGTTTACAATCTGACTGAAATCCTGTTCTTGCACAGATAAGTCAAATCCACATCTCGTCCCTACAGCATACATAACACTGGAATATACTAACTGCTCCATATCGCTATCCTGCTGTAAGCCCTTGCGTTTTTCGTTGAATTCCTTTATCACACTACCTGATAGCTGCATAAGTTCGGACATTCTATCTCCGAACTCCTCTTTTATTATATCCCAAACATTTGTTCCTGTAAACTGTTTTAGCGTATTTTTTAGTGATTCCCTGTCATCGCTTTTATACCGCTCCATCTGTCCTTCCGATACCAGAAAGTCTGCATAACTTTTCAGGTTTTCCCCCTCCAGATCCCATGTCAGCTTCACATTCTTTCCGCCTGTATCACTGATATCGAAAATATATCTCATACGGGGATTAAGTGCCCTTGAGGGGAAGATAGCACAGCCCTTTGCTCCACGCTTTACATATCTTCCCACTTTCTTCCAAGTGTCATAATCTGCCATAAGGGTACTTTTCTCCGGTGATCTCTGAGCTGTTACCATAACGATATTATCAAATTCATAGCGATATAACTGACCTGCAACCTTTAATACATCTTTCCAGTTCTTTTCAGAACGGGTGATGTTGCTGATTTCTGAATCATATATCGCTTTGACCTTCATATCAACACTCATGTGTCACCCTCCTTTTACTTCAGTAATTCTGCAAACATTTCCTTAAAGAGCTTTGACTCCTCCCCGTCAAGCTCAATCACAAATTCTGCATCAACCACCTGTCTATCACATTTGCCCTTTCCTTTTACAATCTTTCGCATAATCCTGAGAAGCACATAACACTGCTTTGACTTGGCTATGCTCTGCTTAAAGGCAAGTCCGTCGCTGTCAGCCGACTGCTGTGTCTCATAGACAATCACATTCAGCTTTCTGCTGATTTCCTCAACTTTCTCATATGGAATACTGACAGACGATTTTACCTCTCCCGGTCTTTCCCATTCCTTATGAAGTTCGTTTAATAAAAATTCCATATCCTTAATAACTGCTGTCTGCTCATTTTTCATCGTGTCTTTCCTCCATTTTCCTTTAATGAAGAAGGGAGCTGTTCTTCGCTGTATGGCGAAAAATCAACTCCCTTCATATCCTCCGCATCAAGGACTATCTGTTCTGAATAATACATATCCATTGCCTTGTTTATGGCATCGTCAAGTGACTCTGCCTTTACTGTCTCTACCCTTGAGAGAACTTCTTTTATCTCAATATCAAATTCTTTTTCCATTCGATATCAGCCTCCAATTCCATTTTTCCTCATCGGCTCTTTTTTTCTTTTACCTGTCTTTCCTTAAAACCTTCATCATACTTTCCATCTTCAAGCCTGTCATAAAAATATTCCTCCTCTATCGTTCCAAATTCCTTATACATCTGGTGCAGGAAATCATTCTGCATATTTTTTGGAATATCATCATCCTTTGACAAATCCTGATAAAAATAAAACTTCTGCTTGAGTTTCGCCCTGTAATCATAAACATCTTTTATCTTTTCAGGTGTCCCGTATTCTCTTTTATATGCCTTAAAGTTGGTCTGCGAAAGTGTGGAACCAAGATAAATCCCGTGCTCCCACGATACCCCGATCGTTGTGTTATCCTTAGTTGGCTCCTCGTCTTTCGGATATCGCTTATACTCTGTTGCTCCAAGAGCAATCGTGAGAGAGCCGCTTTTCATATCCATTACCACAAGATTGCGTGGAGATAATGCTTCCAGTACCATATAATCGTGGTCATTAAAATTATGAAATGTCTGCCCTCTTTCAAATGTCCTGTCGCATTTTTCATAATGCAGGATAAAGTCATCTATCCAGCCTCTATCCGTCATTCCAATCTCATCCATCTTTGTAATACACTCTGGGGAACTTGTTGCCTTATCAAAGTAAAATTTCTTTGAATCGTTATAATATCCTTGCAAAAAGCGTCCCAGTTCCACATCATCTCTACAGAATTTTGCAAAAACTGTAACATTTGCTGCCCTGTAATACTCTGTAAAACCTTCCGCAAGCGTTCTTCCAAGAAGCAGCATCTGATCTGTAAGCTCTGACATATCATCAATGGCAACGAACTTCTTATAATCTTCCAAAGTCATAAGCATATTTCTTTCTGTTCCCTTATAATTCTCCATTACAAGAATCATATCCTTTAAATCCATTCTTACCTCCTGTCCCAGAGAGGACTTTCGCCCTCTCTGCCAATTTTCTATGGTCTGCCAATTACTACAATCTTTCCGACACTTGCCACATCACGGTAAACTACGCCAACTCTTTCATTCAGGGCTTCTACCACCTTTCCATTGCCGACATATACTGCCACATGGCTGATATTCTTATATCTTCCGTTGTTTGTGAAACTGTAAAAGATAAGATCACCAGGCTGCATTTCATCATAAGATACGGTCTTTCCTGCTTCATCAAGTCCCTGTGCTTCTGCCGCTGCTGTAGTTGCTCCTCCATGACTGATATTCACACCTGCATCCTTCCATGAATAATACGCAAGTGAACTGCAATCATAATAATTGCCACTATCTCTTAATTCCTGACTGTAAGGATAACCCACTCTGTGAAGGGCATAAGAGCAGACTGCTTTCTGCCTGCTATCTGTAATACCACTGAGGATTGCATTTATTTCATCCTCTGTCATGGAACTTACTCCGGGGCTTCCACCGCCTCCACCGCTTCCACTTCCGGCATATCCAAGCTGTCCCATAAACTCAGGACTCATGATCTGCTCAAGCATTTCTATCTGATCAGAATTAAATCCATAAACGGAAATCATATCTCTGTATGATTTGAGCGTAACATTTACATACAGTACCGACTTCGTAACAGTTGTTACATTGCCATCTGCGTCTGTTTCCTCCACATCTTTTGTTCCACTACTTGTAGTATAAGAACACATATCATTTACTACAGTCTGCAACCACCCCTTTGATATATCATTCATAATTGTTGCAGTATCGCCTACACCATACTTGACCATGTAGACCGCCATAATGTCGTAGTAGTTACTTGGATTTTCATCCATTCCCTCATAATCTACATACACCAGTTCGCCAAAGTCATATCCGGTATGTTCATTCACTTTGGTATTCACATCACGGTTAAATTCAGACACATAAGCACTTGTAACTGTCTGCACTGTATCTCCTGACTCCAGCGGCGGTAAAAATAAGGCAAATGGTGAATTATAAAGAATCGCTATCACAGCAATAACCGGAACTGCAACGATTACCACTAAAAGAACCAACAGCAAAAGTACAAGTCCGATAATCGGAGCTGCCGCCTTTATCCAGAGAACTGCCTTTTTTACAATCAGATCTTTTACCAGTTTTACAACACTGTCCGTCTGATTTTCCTGTTCTTTCATCTTATCCAGAAAAAATTTAATCTTTCTGCTACGGTTCGCTGCTTTCACATCCTTCGCCTCAATAGATACACCCGTGGCATAGCCTGCCGCCATGCCGACTGCTGTACCTGCTCCCGGTGCAACCGCTGTACCTGCCGCTGTGGTTGCCGCTTTTGCCGTAGTTTTGGCAGTTTCTTTTGCAGTGTTCTTGGCAGTTTCTTTCGCAGTTTCTTTCGCAGTTTCTTTCGCTGCTGTCTTTGTCGTGTCACCGGCAACCTTTTTTGCCGTATCACTGGCAGCTTTCTTTCCCATCTTTTTTGCCAGCTTCTTTCCTGTTTCTACCTTCTTGATACGCCTCTTTGCTTCGGCTGCCGCTTTCTTTCTGAAAAGTGACGCTCCCCTTGAAGCAGTTCCCGTAACCGGACGGCTTGCTTCATATGCAAGATAAGCTGCCTGTGACACTTCCTGCCCGCCTTCCACCTGCTCTGTAACTGCTCCAGTCGCAAGTGCTCCCGTTCTTCCTGCTATATGAAGATTGGTATTCTTCGTCTTGATAGAAGTATTGGACTCCCGTATATTTCTCTTAAATTTTGAAGGTTCCTTTTCTTTCTTCTCTGCCTGATGAATGGTACTCTTACGATAAGACTTCTTTTTACCTGTATCATTTATCTTTGCACTGGCAATTTTCGGACCACGCTGTACAGTGTAAATGTTACTGCCCTTAATTTTAGCTTTCTTCGGTTCATGCATATGAATCTTAGCTTTTTTCTTAGTGTGAATGACCATAGGCTTGTCATCCACTTTTTTTATCTTCAATGTTCCCACCTTCTTTCTGTATCCTTAAAAAAGGTAAAAAGTAGCCATCCGGAACTTAGTCCAAATGGCTGATACATTGCAATTCTAATCAGCAAATTTTGCCTCCCTTTTCTTCTGCTCCGCAATCTTTTCGTGGATATTGGTGTTATACAGTCTGTAAAGGTCAGTGTCCTTGCTGATCTGGTTATCAAACGGAATTACCACGGAACCACACTTGATAAGTCCCATTCCCGATGCAGTATTGGTTACGAAACGAAGCTGTGCCTCTGATACACCGATAACCTCTGCCATCTTGGAACTGTCTGTATTCGCCTGCTTTAAGAGTGCAACAAACTCCGAGTTTGCAAGCATTGTAGTGGCGGTGTAGTTCTGTAAAAGATCCACGACGTTCTGAGTGATACCCGTGCACAGTCCACCTTGTTTCCTCACCTTCTTCCAGAGCTGCTGTAAATATTTTGCAGAATACTCCGAATTAAGCAGGACGTGGAACTCATCAATATAGAGCCAGGTTGCCTTGCCCTTCTGCCCGTTTTCTACAATTCTGTTCTGAATGGACTCCATCATAACAAGCATTGTGATAGGACTAAGTTCCGTGCCTAAGTCCCTGATACCATATACCGTGAATCGGTTATCTACATCAACATTTGTCTGATGGTTAAAGATATTGAGGGAACCATTTACAAAAAGTTCCAAAGACAATGCGATATCCTTTGCTTCGTCCTCCGGCTGTTCCATAAGGATATCGTAGAAGTCACTCATTACCGGAATATACTTTTCCCTGCCCCTTGCGATGTCGATATACATCTTTCTCACGCAGCGGTCAATGATTGATTTCTGTCTGGAATTTAAGCTGTCCCCGATACACTGCTCACAAAGACCAAGCATAAATTCCCCTTTTTCCCTTATCATTCCCTTTGAATCATTCGGATCAAGACTCCACACATCCATCTCAAGCGGATTTACATAGTTGTCCGTGTATGTGGACATATTTACCACGGTTCCGCCATAAGTCTGTGCAATATCAAAATATTCGTTCATCGGATCAATGACGATAATCTCATCATCCCCCGATAAAAATACGCTGCCCATTTCCATCTTACAGAAGAATGATTTGCCGGAACCCGGCACTCCGAATACAAAGCCATTTCCGTTGATGAGCTTCTTTCTGTTGCCAATATTCACATTCTTACTGATCTGGTTTATACCGTAATAATTACCTGTACTGTCATTCAGTTCCTGCACATTGAACGGCATAAGCACCGCAAGCGACTGGGTAAGAAGGGTACGCATTGTTTCCACCTGTCTTACACCAATCGGAAGTGCCGTGTTGAGTGCTTCCCTCTGCTTTAAGTAGTGTGTATCAATCGTACAACTGTTACGTTTTCCGATTGTTTCTACTGTTTCGCAGACACTCTCAAGCTCCTTCTTACTTTCTGCCATAAGGATAATGGTAACTCCTACAAAGAAAAGACACTGGTCATTCTCACGAACATCATCCATAATTGCCTCAATCTCTTTTTTCTCCGTTCTCTTTGCATAAGAGATTTCTGTGGAGAAGTCATTGTTCTTATTACGGACTCTCTGCTGCTTGATAATATCCGATTCAATACCAAGATATTTCTTCTGAAGCACCTTTGTGGTCAAATCCTTTGGCACAGGCACTACATCAATACTGGTAATGGAGTGTACCGGAAGGGAAGTAATCTCATTGATAAATCTGTCAGATAAACTGCTGGGATACTTCTTAATGAAAAGTGCCTTGCAGTATTTACTCTCGTCCTCAAAATGGTCTGGGAAATATTTCACCATACCATTACATAAATCATTCTTAAAATCTGCTCCGACCTTCTTTGCCTTTTTGATATCAAAATCAAAACTGCCCTCATCGCCAAGATGGTAATAGTCATAGAGCACTTTCAGCCTTTCATTGCCGTTAAGCGGCACAATCTCCGCCCCCAGTTCAATGAAAGCCTTGTGTATTGTTGCCTCAAGTGTGGCAAACTGTGCCTTTGCCTCCTCAAAGTTCTTTCTCTCAATCGTGATCGTCAGGTATCTTTCCTGTTCAATCCCCTGTCTGCCCTCAATAATCTTCTCCTCAATAATGTCATTGTAGATTCTTCGGTAATTATTGAAGCCATCGTTTTTTTCTGTAATAAGAACCTTATCACGGAGATCCTCCATATTTTTGTTCTTATTGTTAATCGTAATCTTATAATTACAGTCCAGCGAATTTAAGAATTTGCAGTATCTTTCAAAAATGCCGATCTGCTCATCCTCCGTTGCCGTTGTGTAATTGATGTCCTGAAAGCGGTAACACTTGGAATACTTATTCCTGCTTACTTCAAAAATACCGTTTTCAGCCACCGCCATAATTTCTATGGTTTCCTGAATGGATTTCGGTGTCTTATACAAAGGCTCACTTGCCTTTTTCAAGAGCTTAAATCCGTCCGTAAATAAACCCATTGTCTCTAACCTCGCTTTCTTATCTGTGAAAGCCCGCCGGGAACGTCACCCAACGGGCTTGTTCCCGACCTCACGGTCAGATACATATGAATAGTTGTGTTTATCCTGCTAACACTAATGGTATATCCATTGACTTCATAACAAAATTTGTGTATAATTTTGTTATCAAATAAGGAGGTGTTTTTATGCCAGCAATCAAATCAAGTGCTGATTTAAGGAATAATTACAATGAAATTTCTACATTTTGTCATAATTATCCTGAACCAGTTTTCATCACGAAGAATGGAAAAGGCGACCTTGCCGTTATGAGCATTGAAGCCTACGAAGAACTGACCAGCCGCTTTGAACTTTACAGCCAGATCAAGGAAGGAATGGACGATATTGTCACAGGCAACACCAGACCATTTTCCGAAGCTATGGCTGATATCAGGAGCCGCCGCAGTCGATGAGCTATCAGGTTCATATCACTTCCACCGCAGAACACGATATTATGCGTGCTGCGGATTACATCGAATTTACCCTCAAAAATCCTGATGCCGCAGATAATCTGTTAGATGCTGCGACTGAGCAGATAAGCTCACTAGCCGACCTGCCACAGAAGTTCTGTCTGGTAGATGATCCGGTACTGGCAAGCTGGGGCATTCGTTTTGTGATAATCAATAATTACCTTGCCTTTTATACGATTGATGAAGAAAAGCAGACTGTAATCATAGTCCGATTTCTCTATCAGAAAAGTAACTGGACTTCCATTCTTCGACAGGGATTTTCCCTCATTTAAGGAATCTGTTTTTATGCAGGTTCCTTTTTAGTGCATTGCTTTATAAGCAGCCACACCCGCTACCGCCAGCACAAACACGGCTGCCAGTCCAAACATCATGTTTCTTGTCTTTTTCTTCATTTCTTCAAATTCCTCCTGTTTCTTTACTGCTGACTCAGATGTTGTAATCTCTGATTGAGTTTTTTTACCTTTCTTCTTTACCTGTCCGTTCTGCTCCATTTCAAAAGCCTTGATAATCGGCTCTCCCTCAGTAGATACATAGGTAAGAGCCTTATTTCCAAACATAAAATGCAGTTTCTTTCCCATATACTCGTAGAAATTCATTCCATTAAAAGAATAAAATCCTCCAAGTGCTATCGGAGCTACACACGGAATCGCCACATAAGCAGAACCCGTAAGACCAATATATCTATAAAGAAGTAATACGATACCGCCACCGACTATCACACTGGCAATAGAAAATACAAGCTGTTTTGCTGTAAGTCCCATTGCCACCGATTCCTGATAACGGTCAATGTCTTTGTTTATTTCAATAACCATTGTCCTCTGCCCCCTATCTTGCTAACTCCTTTGTCTCCGGCTTTCTTGCCATACCGATATTTGCCTCATACATATCCATTCCATCCGGACACAGTTCTCTCAGCTTATCGACATTGAACAGATAAAGAGGATATTCACAATAACCACTCCTCTGTGTAAATCCTGTAAACTCCCCAAGCTCATTTTCTGTGATGAATTTCTCAATATCCGGCATATCATTCACATTCAGATATCCGCAGTAATTCGGTGCAGCAACAGACAAATTTACGGTCACATCACCAAACGGCTCATCGTATCCATCTTCATTACACATAAGCCCGATATACATTGCCTTGTTATTCATATACTGCTGAATATCGAGTGTTACCTGTGTCTCCCCGGAAAAACTGGAATTATAAGTCACCTGTTTCTTTTCATTATCCATAAATGCCTCCTTCTATAATCCGAATGCCTTACTTGTAAGTGTCTGTGCTCCCTTCACACTTCCAACCGTCATTGCTATGGTAAATGTCATTTCACACAGATAAATAAGTGTCTGTGCCCAGTCTGCATAACTTCCCGTAAAGGAAGGCAGCCCTGCATTGATAAATGCATTGCATACCACAATCGCAAGTGCCATTGTTACCGCCTCAAACACACAGGATAAGAAATACTTACAGTAAGTTGACATCGTATGACTTACCATTCTGTTTCCTGCCATTGTAGAGCAGGCGATTGCTCCAAGCGGCACAATGATCAATATTTTTAAGAATCTGAAATACACGGTGTAAATGATAAAGAAACCACAGATAATAATGATGATTGCAAGCAGTGCCGTAAGGATCAGCATTACCAGACTTTCACCAAATCCAAGTTCCTTAATGACATCTGCCTGTGCACTGTCAATGGCAAGCTGTGTTGTTGTTCCTGCCGAAATAAGCCCTACCAGATTTCCGATGGAAGTAAAAAATGCTTTCATAATCGTGACATTATTGGCAACAAACCATTCTGCAAGTCCTAATCGGATAAGCATACGCAGGATTGATTCAAACCTCATTTCATCTTTCACATCTATACTTTCCGAACAGAAACCGATAACAAAGAACAGTACCACAAGGGAAGAACCAACTGCTACAAAGATTGGCTCTATTCCCTCAATGACTGCCCACGGACCACCGCCCTTAAAACTGACGGGCGATTGTCCAAGCATTGCAAAAACCAAAGATATCTGATTATTCCAAAATCCAAACATAGCTTCAAGGAGAGCAAGTATTTTGTCTCCCAGCTTAAAAATATCCATACCTGTTATTCACCTCTTTTCTTCTATTGCAACAGGGATTATTTTTTCCCTATCTTAGAAGCCTAAGAAAGTGAGTACAGTAGAAATACCTGCCATGATAATACCTGCCACAACTCCCTTTAAAGCTGAGTTCATAGTAGATGAATCCTGCTGCTGGTATGCCTGTGCAAATTCCATAACATTTTTTGCAAGGATAATGACACCGACTGCACCGATAACTGCGATCACAAGCGTTTTTAAGTTCTCAAGCGGCTGTGTTACTGCCGAAGTGCCTCCTGCCGCAAAGCAGGTAGTGCTCATAAGCATTACTCCCATAATGGCTCCGGATAATGCCGGAACAAATTTTCTCTTAAAATGAATAAATCTCTGCTTCATACCTTTTTCCTCCATCTGATTGTTGTTGGTTGTCGTAATAATCTGTTCTTTTCTCATATTGGTTGTCTCCTTTTCGATAAAAAAATAGCCAGCAGGGTTTATCCCTAACTGGCTGTTAAAAGTTGCTTTATATGATCAGGCATAGCCTGTTGTAATGATAAAACCGGGCTTTCCCCGATATGTTTTGCTGTTACCACCTCCTTTTATGGCACAAAAAAGCACCTTAACTATAATTGGCTAAAGCGCTTATATGAGTTCGTTATTAAAATATTTTAGTGTCAGACAAACTTGAATTTTTATTTATGAATGCATCTTGTTCTTTATGCGCAGACAGGCTTCTGTGTGCATAATCCAATGTCTTGAAAACGGCATTTGAATTAGTCCACGAATATCTTTACTACACCAATAATCAATCAGCCAAATTGCTTTTTCATCACAGTTTACTACATTCAGCGATTTTAAATAGCCTTTTCTTTCGTCTGGAATTTTCCATTTCAACTCATCATAAGAAAACCGTTCAAGTATTTTCTCGGTGCTTTCTCGTACTTCAAAAATATACGAATATAGCTCTTCCAGATTAAGCTGCTTTGAAAAATCGGCAATCTGCTGTTTAACGAGTTCATTTCCGGTTGTGATGATTGGTGAATTGATACGCACTTGATAATTGCCAGTAAAAAATACCTGTTCATCTTCAGTTATCACTGTATGCGCAACAATATCTTCAATACGAAAAATATGCCAAATTGAATAGGCAATCGTCTTGCTATGGTAACCATCAGCGTTTATAAAGGGGATTGCATTAAAATCTTCTCTGCATAAATCTTCTTTGAAAGATACCAAAGTTTGCATTAACTGTCTTCGCAAATTAAATAAAGTATCAATGCCCATCTTATAAGTATCTTTCTTTTTTATTTGAGCCTGCATTGTTTTATTAAGTTCAGACCATTCCTTATTCATAATTCATATTCCATCCCCTCTCAAATACCGATTTACGAAACTCTTTAATTTCGCATAGGCACATTATACCACAGCTCCTGTGCCTATGCGACACCTTTACTGCTCCTTCCGGTACGAACTCATCTTCTCCACCGTCACTTCCGGATAAAAATAAGTAAGTATCGTTGCTTTTGGAACACCTGCCGCAAGTGCTTTCTTCACTTCCTCCTTCTGCTCCGCTGTATATGACCAGTGCATCATTCGGTTTGTGATTGTATCCTCCCACTTCGGCTTCTCCCTTTCAGGATTTCTTACAGGCTTCTCTCCTCCATTGGTACTGTCGAAGTTCTCCGCTTTCTGCGACTCATCGGCATATTCAAACTCATTTGCCTGCTCCCTGTCGATTTTCGCCTTCTGCTCTGCCTCATCCTGCATTGAAAATCTCCTGCTTAATTCCTTATCCCCAAGCAGCATAAACTGCTCATAGGTCAGTGTATCAATATACACATTTTCGCCCTTATCCTTCATTTTTTCATAATGCTTAATGGCTTTTTCCGACAAAATCTCAAATGGCGGTCCAATGATACGATCAGCTCCCTGTGTCTTATGGACATAGGCTTTTCCCTTTCCGTCCGCTGTCTGATTAAACATCGGGTGTCGGAATGGAATATACTTATTGTCCATTATCGGATCAAAACCACGGATAAAAATAATACATTTCTTATTATCCAGCTTTCTGACCTCATCGGGTGTAAACAGTTCCCTGCCTAAAACATCATAATTCCTTGATGAGCTTCCCTGTCTGCCCTTTGTCTCTCCGCTTGATTTTTTATCAATCGTGCCTTTACCCAAAAGCTCCGAGACATACTTGTGTGTACTCTGCTCATTGCCTCCAAGATATATGAAGGTATCGCAGTTGCCGGGGATTGTTTCCCAAGTATCTTTGAAAAGTGCCTTTAGCTGGGCGAAATTCTGAATGATGATAATACTTGAAATCTCCCGGCTTCGCATTGTCGATAACAACGAACAGAAGTCATCAGGCAATGCGACATTCGCAAATTCGTCTAACATAAAGGTGACGTGAATTGGCAGTCTGCCACCGCAGTTAAAGTCTGCCTGATAGTACAATTCCTGAAATATCTGTGTGTACAGCATACCGATAATAAAGTTATAGGATTTATCACTATCCGGGATTACACAGAACAGTGCTGTCTTTGTCTCCCCATCTCCATTGACTCCAATGCCGATATCAGACAGGTTCAGTTCATCTTTGGAGAGCAGGCGTAAAACCTGCTTATTTTCAAGAAATGCAAGTCTTGAGTTTGCACTGATGATAATGGAACGGACAGTATCTCCGGCACCCCTCATACATTTGTTATACTGTTTGACTGCCGGATGGTTTGCTCCAAGCGGCGAACTCTCCTCTAAAAACTTCATACGGACATCCAGCTTTGAAGCCTTTCCCGGTTCCTTGACCTCTGCTTCTCCAAGCAGCTTCAAAACTGTCTCAAAGTTTCGCTTTGCAGGCTGCACCTCCAGCCACACATAATAGAAAATTGCCTGTAAAAACAAGCCTTCCGCTTTCTCCCAGAACGGATCACTCGGTGTTGAGCCTTTTGGTGTGGTATTACTGATAAGATTGGTAATCAGCTTCACCACATCAGTTTCCTCTCTGATATAGGAAAATGGATTGTAACAGTCTGATTTATCCATCTCCAAAAGATTGATAACTTTTACATTGTACCCGTTATCCTTTAACATCTGCCCACAGCTTCTTAATATCTCTCCCTTTGGATCGGTACAGATAAAAGAACAGTTATGCGGCATCTGCATAAGATTCGGTTTTACTTCATAAAATGTCTTTCCTGCTCCGGAACCGCCGCAGATAAGTATATTTCCGTTGAGCTTCAGCCTTCGGAAATCCAGCGACATCTTCACATTCTGACTGAGTATCCGGTTGAAATTCTCATCTTTATCCGCCAGTATCTTATTGACCTGCTTCGGATTTTCAAATCTTGCTGTACCATATTCTTTGCCGGGCATATAGTTTCTCTGGCTGGTGTAATACATAATAATAGCCATTGCATAGATACATAATGCAATGGCTACTGCGTTTACTGTATTTGAATTGTAATAATTGGCAAAAGGAACTGCACACACTTCATTGAACCTGTTCATAAAGTCATTAAAGGCAATCCCTTCTGTCCATGCACCATTTATCAGATAACCAAGATACCCGGATAACACTGCACCCACTAAAATAAATATCAGTGACGGTTTTTTCTTCGTTGTCTGCATAGGCTCCTACCTCTCTTTTCTGGTAGTAACCGTTTTCTTCTTTGTGGTCTTTTTCTGTTCTTTCTGAACCTTTTCATATCGCTCCCTGACAGATGATTCTACCTTATCATAATGCGTATAAAGTTCGTCTCCCTTTTTCGTAGTTACCACACGGTTCTGCTCATCATAGAGTTTGTAATCCTTGCTGGTATCAAGGAATGTGAGCATTGTCTTTCCATTATGGATATCCATAACGTTCTCCTTATGCAGCCACACATATCTGACATCTTTTCCCCATGTTCCCGGAACTCTGGTCTTTACTGCATGGTCGTTTTCTTCTGCAATAAGTTTCTTACTGATCGTAACATCTGACAGGTTCGTATTTTTTGAGGCAGATATTGCCCTCATTCTGTCCGCAAGGCTCTGATACCCTCTGATCCGGTTAGTGAAAGCCTCCTTATCCATCATTACCTTGTGTGTACCATCCTCACTCCTGCCGCCAAGCACCCCGATTGTCTCAAGCTGTTTTATTACATTTTCTGCCTGCTCCCCATTGATGCTGAAATTCTCCTTGACCTGCTCCACACTGATAGCCTGTTTTTCCATAGCAAACATTCCCACTTTTTCAATGAGTCCGTCTATGGCAGAATTTACCTTATCCCCTTCTACCGTGTGGCTTTTCTCGTTTCCCTGCTGTTTTCTCAAAAAATCCATCAGCTTGCCGAGGGACTTTTCATCTCCATTCTTCAGATAGTCATCAAAGGTGGCAATCCTGCCAAATTTCAGCTTCTGTATCATCATATTCACACGGGGAACTGCCTCTGTATGAAAGATGACCTCACTCATACCGTCTGTCTTGTTACAGTCTGGAAGAACCGAATACAGGATTCCGTATTTCTTTGCCATTCTCTCAACCTTTCTCATATCTTCCGTTTTAAACTGCAATACCTGCAAATCCCCGCCCTTTAAGAGCAGCTTTCTCATAGATGTTTTTCCCAACGACTTTTCATAATCAAGCATCCCCTTTAAAAAGTCGATTGCCTTCTGCATGGCGGCAATACCGCCACTGCCTACTTTCATAGCAATCTCTATCCCGTCATATGCGACACGGATAATCTGTACCGCTTCCTGAATTTCCTCTGCCATTATCGCACCTCCGCTTTCTCTCTTATTGTTGTCCTTATTTCTTCCGCCTTTGTACTGCGGATTTCCTCTGCTGAAACATCAATACCATATGCTGTTAAAATATCAGACAGATGACTGATTGCTTTTTCCTCCTCTATCCGGTACATCTCAAGTGCCACAAGCAGGTTTTCGACCTGTTCCACCCACGCAGGCTTTATATCGTACTTTGACCTGTATGTGACCATAATCTCCTCGGACTGTACCTTATCCGTGGAATGTGCCAGAGCTTCGATCAGGGAAATCGTATCTTCCTTACTGCCGCTTCGGAAAGCAAACTGCACCACAAAGTTTTTTTCTTCTTCCGTGAACTCGTGTTCTACACCGTTCATCCCTGTTACCGCCTCATTGACTACTGCTAAATTCATAAGTACCTCCTAACCTGCCATACTGTTTTCAAGCACGGCAATCTCAATAATCTCTTTCATCTTTTCTGCTGAGACATTATTATTGATAAGTTCCACAAGCTGCCCTTCTGTCAGTCCCTTTTCTATGGCACTTTTTATCTGGACAAGCTGTGCAGGCACAAGATCACCGCTTGCAACCAGCTTTACAATGTCGGCTCTTGACTTCTTTTTAAATGAAAGTCTGGCAAAAAGTGCCGCAATACCACCATTTGATTTTCTTTCTGTACGCTCAACTGGAAGATGCTGGATTACACGCCCGGCAGAGTCCGTAACAGGTATCTGATAATACACGGGTATTCCATTGTACATAGGTGGCACTGCCTGTGAATCTGCAAGTGTTTTCACTGTTTCCTTATTATCAGTAGCTGCCAAAACCTCTGACGGTCCAGCCTTTTCCTCTTTTTCCGCAACCTTCTGATCATCAGATGCCGCACTCATAATCTTATCCTCAAGAGATTCTATCCTGTCTCTCATACGCTCCATCTCCTTGTCCTTATGCTCAATGCTATCTCTTAATCTTGCAATCGTGCTGCTTGCCTTATTAAGTTCATCCTGCTGATGGCTGATAATTCCATCCTTGTCCTCATTTTCCTTTACAAGCCTTTCCGTGACTTCCTTATCTTCCTTTAATACTTCAACATCGGATAATTTTTTATTAAGGGCATCGTATCTTTCCTCCTGATAGTTGATTTTCTCCACTACCATTTCCATCTGTGCAATCAGTTCTTTCACATACTCTGAGTCCTGCGTATACTGCTCCGCAGCCTTTGAAAGCTGTGCCAGAACTTCTTCATATAATCTTCTCATCACAACGGGCTTCTCTCCCCTTGCCACAGCTTCCTGTATGGTTTCAACCGGAACTCCCTTTTCATAAAATTCCAGTGATACCTTCATCTGATTGCCGGAGAGCTTATTATTGTGAAGGATATTAAAAAGTTCCTCCGGAATCCCCTTATGCAGACCTTCCGATAACACTCTCATCTGTCCGATGTTAAAATTCTTATCCAAATACTTTTCCGTCTGCTCCTGCGTAAGTCCATCCTCAAGATCACTTTTTACAAGCCCGTACACCTCATCATCGAAATTCATTTCTTTTCTCAATGACTCAATATATCTGGCAATCTGCATATTGCTTAACGGCTTGTCATTCAGATTTTGTTCCATATGCTCCTCCTAACTGCGTAAAAAAACAGCCTATCTTACTGGCTGCTCTTTTCTGTCTCTTATAATCTCTCTGTTGTATTCGGTCTTTCTTCCATCTGAAATACTGTCTGGAATCATGCTGTTTAATATTGCCTTACCCGTATTCAGTTCCCTGCATACAACCTTTTCTCTCGCACACACTTCTGAATACTCCTCTTTGTAATGTCTTCTTAAAGCCTGCACTTCCTCAAGCGAATATCCCTGTGCCTGTAATTCCTGCTCCAGTGCCACCCACTTCCTATGCTCATCTTCAAAGAAGATATCTCCAAGCCTGTATGACTGCTCTGCTGGCTTTAAGTTTTCCATCTCATCAGCCGCAGTAAAAAGTTCCATGCTCCTTTCCCTTGCTTTATAAATCCGGCTCTTTTCTGCCGAAGTCTCTTTTTTCTTATCCGTAAGAGAAGCTATCGTCCCCACAAGTTCTTCTGCTGAATGGATATTATGCCTTGCAAGGAACAAATACTGTTCCTGCAGCTTGTGCATTTTACGGATATCCTCCCTGTACTTCCATACCTGACTGTATGGTCTTTTTTTGAGTTTTCCCACCCGGTACAGCTTCGCATAATGCTTTTTCTGAAGTCCTGACAAGCCTGCCCTGCGGTATCTTTTAACTCTGCACTTTACAATGGAAACTTTCGGTATATCCTGTTTACTCTTATAAAACGCAATATCCTCTTTTACAATCCTGTCCCGGATTGCTTCCTCACAATACATATCCCCAAGAGATTTGCACCTTCTGAACCTTGTCATACCCTGTGGCTTGATTGCCAGATGTTTTCCCTGCTTTATCTGGTATCCCTTTTCAGACAGCAGTTCGAGAAATTCCTCATAGTCCTTCGCCTGCAAAATACAGGCATCCAAGTCTCTTTTTATCATATCGGACCATACAAAATTACCCTCCCTGTACTCACTCCATTCCTTATAGCTTTCGTGCTGCCTCTCCTTTTTCTCATCATCCACATCAATAATGGAGAGTCCATATTCCTGACACAGCCTGTTCGTGATAGGCTGGATATACTTTGCCCAGTCCCCTTTTTCGTAACGGTACTTTTTACCGTCCACAAAACTCACGCTGTTAAATACGATATGGGAATGAACATGGGCTGTATTATCGTGTACCACAAACACCGCTTCGTATGACTTACCAAGATATTCCTCCACAAATTTCTGTGTAATTTCAAATGCCGTATCCGGATTTACCTCATTTTCCTTAAAGGAAAGTATGATATGATACCCCTGACGCTTATCAATTTTTCCAAAATTACGCTTGGTTTCCTTCATCTGCTCAAATGCGGTATCGACCTGACAGTTTATTGCACCCACCAGTCTGCCATCCTGTGTTTTGTCCGGGTTCATCACATAATCAAGTGCCCGCTTTAAATGTTTTCCGTGAAAATGCCCGCCACAATCTTTCATATTAAGGATTTTACTGATTGCCAATCTGCACCACCGCCTCATTTACTTTCTTGTTCAGTTTACGCATATAGGCAACAAGCTGTGTTTTATCCTCTTTGGAATAAAGTCCTGCATTGTTATTGAATACGATCTGATTGATATTGATTCCAATACGGTTCACTTCATTGATAAGCTCTTTTAAGAGTTCCCTGACTTCCGGGTAATCATTCGGTTTCTGGCTGATGAGCAGTCTTAAATAATCTGCTTCACACATTCCGCTCTCCCCTGCCTTTTTTGCAAGCATTTCTGCCTCCTGCGGCATAAGACGGAGCGTTTTCCTGATACAGTGGATTTTATCTGCCATACGCTCACCTTCCCCTCTTATCTGTACTGTAATCCTTTATTCCTTGTGCTATCGTGGCTGCCGCCTTTTCCAAATCACCCTTGCCCTCCAGATTACTGATAAACGCTTCCACCAGTGCCGTTGCAACAGCATCAATCTCCTTTGCATGACTGGTTTTATCAAATAATCGGTCTAACACCCTCTCATCTGCCTTTAAACTGTCATACTTTTTCTGAAATTCGCAATATTCCTGAAAATCTTTCGGATCATCTTTCTTTGCCTCTGCGTGAAGTATCAGATCATAATTCCACTCACACACCTTATCAATCACATCATCTATCGGAAATGGCTCTATCTCACCGTTTTCCTCTGCCATATCCTGTCTGTACATCTTCCCCTCTGCATCCATTCCGATTGCATAATCATGTCCTTCCATATAATTAAGAAGAAGTGCAGCATCTTCTATCGAAGGGTTGATTTGCTTATCATATACTTCTGCCCAGGCAATCAGTTCCTCTGGTTCTGAAAAAAGTGTTATTTCCCTGTTCTCTGGCACCTTGCACCTCCTTATCCGTGTTTCGTAGATATTCACTATGGCTCCAGTCACCGGTAAGTCCCCGGCGACTGCTAGATACGCATTAGAGACATCTCTGTCCTAATGCCATCTAGTTAGGGGAACATTCCCCTAATACCCCTGCCAAATATAGAGTGGTGGCACTTTGTTCCACCACTTTTGAATAAAACCACCGCTTTGTTCCACCATTTCCGGTAAAAACCACCGCTTTATGCCACCACTTTTTATAATTTATATTCATAGGAAAAAACAGCATCGGAAAGTGGTGGTACTTTGTTCTATCACTTTTTGAAAAAACCACCGCTTTGTTCCACCATCTTCCGTAAAAACCACTGCTTTTTACCACCACTTTTTAATGGCACTGTCCGGCTATGGTCATCTGCTCCTTTTTCTGATCTGCAAGATTAAGTTTTGTTGCAACAAGCCATTCATTGTAATCCTTATAGCCTGCTGGTGGCGGACAGTCCTCAACCTCATAGCCCAGTCCATAGTATTTTCCCATAAGTTCTGCGGCTGCTTTCCTGCCCGGTGAATCCCCATCAAGGCAGAAACGGATAAAAGAAATCTGTGGGTGTTCCCTGAGAAAAGTTGCAAGCGGGGCATCTGCAAGCATTCCAAGAGCCAGCTTATTTGATTCATGGTCGGCAAATATATCCACATAGCTCATAAGGTCGATTGCTGCCTCGAATACAACAAGCTCTGTACTGTTTACATTCACCACATTAAATCCATAGTTCTTATCATTCCCCTCCACATCACACTTGAATGATTTTCCCTGTTTATCAAATACACCACGCATACTTGCAAATCTGGTTACTCCATTCTTGTCATTTCCTTTAAAGACAATATTGTGATAATGCCTGCTCTCATATATGAGATTTTCCTTTAAAAACAGTTCTATCACTGCCTTACTGATTCCACGCTCATTGTTAAGATAGGATATCAGGTAGGAATTATCCCCTGCTGGCTGCGGAAGCACAAAAGGCTTTCTTTCCTCTTGCTGTTTCTTTGTGACCTGATGAACAAGCGGCTGCTTTGCAGTGCTTTCAATTCTCCGGTATCCGGCAAAATCCAAGAGCCAGAATACAGCCTCTTTTACACTCATTCCGCCAAATACACGCAGGAAGTCTATCTGTGAGCCGCCATTGTTTCCCTTATCAAACTGCCTTGACCATCTGTACCAGTGGCTTCTGTCATAGATACGGATTGAGTCCATTTCCTTTAAGGTGTGATATTTTCCAATCTTCTTTACAGTATAACCGAGGCTTTCTGCAACAGCACAGAGGTCTACGCTCTTTGCTATGGCAAGTTCCTCCTCTGTAAATCTTCCTTCCATACTCTCACCTTGCCTTTCCCTGCTCTGCCACAAGCGGTGACTTAATATCAAGGTTCCTGTAATCCGTACTGAGTGTAATTCTTGGATTATCAATCATTCCCTTTTCCTTGAAACTAAAGAAGGCACGATTATCTCCTCCCACGATGATATGATCCAAAAGAGGAATTCCAATAAGCTCACACAGCTTATTCATACGGTCTGTCATCATCGTGTCTGCCTTACTGGGAAATATATTTCCTGACGGGTGGCAGTGGATTAACATCATACTGGCAGCATTACTTAAAATACTTGCCTTGAATAATTCTCTTGGGTGTGCCATCGCTTCATTCAGCGAACCGACACTTGCAAAATGCACATTGATAGGCTTTAAGTCGGAGCTGAGATTTACAACACACACCACTTCCCTGTCGAACTGGCACATACAATCCCCCATTACAGCAGCTACTTCTTCCGGCTTGTTAAAGGACTGCTCCGAATAAATCGGAGCCTCCTTTACAAGCCTTATGGATACAACATCAAGTTTGAAGTCGTTCTTCTCTGTCACAGGAATCCGCCTCCTCTCCAAACTCAATACGGATAATAAAGTCACCTTTCTGGCTGTTTATAAGAGCAATCAGTTCTTCTACGGTAAGTTCCTGCTCCATAACTGCCTCCTATCTCGCTTTTTCCTTTGCGTCATATACAAGCTGCGGCTCTGCCACGATACCGTCCAGTCTCTTGTTCGGTGTATCCGTTGCAAGCGTGAGTTTCCTTAAATCTTTATCATAGTGATATACCTGATTGGAAAGTCTTTCTTCCAATGCCACCTCCTGCATATTCACCTCTGCCACCATCTGTGCAAGCTCCTCCGGTTCGGTCAGCTCAGTAGACACCGCAAGAACTTCGTGCACACTTGAAGGCAGGATATACAGATCACTTTCAAGGTTTTCTGCCAGTTCGTGAAGCTCATTCTCATAAAGCATTGATACTGCACCGTCAATTCCCCTGTTATTGGAGATTATCCACAGAGTCTGCTCCGGTGGAACTTCCCTGATCATCATCTCTGCTATCTCCTCCGGCATCCCGTCACTTAAAAACATCTCTTTCATAACATCATTCATATTTCTTATTCTTGGCGGTAAGATTCTTCTTGTGTTTTCAGCCGCATATTTAAAAAGCTGCTCCTCATTCATTCCAAATCTTTCCGCAAGGCTGTTCGTAACCTTTATACTCTGAATACTTTCAGCATCCGCATTTATCACAAGTTTATAGATAATGGAAAGATCCTGAAATTCTCTGTGTGGCACCTGCTCCAGAAATGACCTGTTCTGTTCCGTATTGATAAGCTGGAATACTACCTTTTCATTGGCATCTTTGTATAAGCTGTCAACATCAACAACTTGTGGTGTCTTTGCAAACTCCATTGCCATAAGGTCACATGCCGCCATCAGTGTTTCCTCCAGATCACCACAGTTCTGATATTTCTCATACATATCGTTGATATAAATAGTAGGAGAAATATTAGTATCTTTGCCTCTGATACTGATACCGTCATAGGTCATATTTACCTTTTCCACAGGCATAACTACAAGCTCCATACCTTTGAAGTTATCCGGCATATAGTCCATAAACTTCTCTTTTACTACTTCCTTAAAAATCTCATAATTCATCATATCTGCTTATCCTCCAAACAAAAAAAGCGGGGGAACATAAGTCATTGGCTTACATTCCCCCGCAAGGTTGATTGTTTTTATTTTCTCTTTGATATACCCGTCAGCTCATTCCGGACAATCCCGTATTCTGTGCATTTTAACCTCCTTGATTATAACAATTTCTTAAATTTAAAGAAATACTTCACAAGTCTTCTGTTTTTCCTGTAAGCAGGAAAGAAGCCTTTTACCTCCATAGTCTCACCTCCCCTCAAAATGTTCCCATTCTTACGAATGAAAGAAATACTCTTGCTACCAGACAGAATAGAAGAAGAACCAACCTGACAAGTCCCAAGAACAGCTTGAATGCTCCAAGAACAATTTTCAGCATCCACTTGAGTACCTGTAAAACAGCGGTTCCTACGGCTCCTGCAATTCTTCTCATAATAATCAATCTCCTTTCAACATCCATCCCATTGCCAATCCTGCAACATCTGAATCATTCATAACATCTTCTTCCGGCTGTTCTTCCATATCTTCCTGTGGGTTTGCAATCACTACCGGCTGGCTGTTCTTCACTCCCGCCAAAGCTCCCCCAAGTAAAGAAATGACCTCTTTTCTTGCCTCACTCATTGCAGAATACTCAATTTCCTTTTTTATCTTTTCTATCTCGTCCCTCGTTACAAACTGTTCATATCTCTTTTCCTCTTTGGAGGGAATATCATCCTCTCCATAGTGGTCAATATAAAACTCACAGGCTTCAATCAGGAACTGATTCTTTGACTTATATATCTTTGGATTAAGCCCCTTTATGACCTCATTGATTTTAGCGTGTTGAGGATTGAGCAGATTCAGTCGGAATGTGCTCTCCATAATATGCCTTCGTGCCATATGACTACCCCCTATGCAAGTCTCTTAGCAGTTTTCAGTCCCATAATGGCAAGCTGTTCATATCCTCTGGCATTTGCCTTTACATCAAGGATATAAGAGATATTCTTTGCTTCGTGATTGCTGAAATTCTTCATTACCACTGCCCCGCCACCTACAAATACAATCGGTGTAGTTTTAAGGTTATAACTAAACTCACGGATTGAGTTATATACCTTTTCAACAAAGTCCTCTATCTCAGCCTTGATAATCGCAAGGTATTCATCATCTATATCAGACCTGCCATATCGCATAATATTCTGGATTTCTGTTTCATCAACTTCCCCGTTGAGCTGTCTTACACACTGCTCATTGATAGAACGCATACAGGTAATAAGTCCTCTCGGCACGGTAACACACTTTGATTCGTCCGGTGACTTGTTAATCACGGGCATAATATCTATTGTCCAGCTACCGATATCAACAACCAGCGTTTTCTTTGCCATAGTCGGTATCTTGTCAACCACTGCCGCATAGCACTGTGGGAATACCGCCACATCGTCAATCTCAATATGGTATGCTTCATTTTCATATCTGAAATCAACACGCTTATTCTTGGTCAGGTATTTAATAAAGTTATTTCTCTCTGCTCCAAATCGGGTAAGTGGAAGTCCTACTGCAAGAAATACCTTTGCATCTGACAATCCTCTTTTCTTCAATTCCTTTGCGACTGCTGCCAGTGTCAAAAGATAAAAGCTGTCATCTTCAACCTTTGTATCTTTCACTTCCTGCCTTACTGTTCCAATCTTGTAATACTTACCGTCGTACTCAAGAACATCTCCAAAAAGTGCCGGAGTAGTTGTAATCTCCTTTACCCCTGTGACAAATACCTGAGTTACGGTTTTCATCATTGACCAGCCGTGATCAATTCCTATTACTTCTAACTTGTTATTCATTTTTCTGTTCCTCCAAATCTTACTAATTTTGTTCATACAGCTACCCGTACCTTTCGGTTTGTGTTTCTATCCTATTTTCCTTGTCTCTGAAATATCTGCCAGCGATTTATATTCGATCACACTCTGCTCTTGCTTTCATAAGACAATACTTCCATATACAGCCACCTCTCTTTTTGCGAGATGACTTACATTCAGACCAAATCAGCTTCTTTTCTGCCATCTCCTGCTCATTTCCAATAAAAAAGGCAGGACAAACAGCCGGATACACTTTTCAGTGCAAAGCTAATTTAGTCCTACCTAAAATTATTACTATTCAATTTTCACCTCTCTTGGGTACACAAAGCACACTCAGCCCATGAATCTGAACTGCTCTATGTAATGGTCATATTTCGGATTGATATGTCAGCGCTGCCCTATCCTGTACCGATTTAAAGGTATAAAAATAAGGACTAAATTAGTTCCAACCCCTTGATTTTACTGGGTTTCTTCTAACTTGTCCCAATTATAACTCAAGCACCTATAATAATAACCTTGTCTCCTATTTTCAAATTTTTAGAGTTGCCTAGTAGAAGTGCATCTTCACTTTGTCCTCCCCAATTATAACACGCATAATCAATTTCCCTATTACATGCAAGAAGGTTTCCTGGATTAATGAGACTAGTAACTTTTTCACTCTTGCATGTGAAAACATTGTATATCTCATTTTCCTCTGTGACATGATAATTGGTAAGTAATCCTACATTTTTTAATATGAAACCACTTCCCTGACAATATGATCCATTACCATCATGCTCTATCACAAATACGGATTTTTCAATTTTTTCCAACAACTCCATCTGTGAATTAAGATGAATGATTTCCTCATTACAAATTTTATTTAGCTCGGTTGCATATTTTAGGAAAACTTTATTATTTTTCCCTTTCACTTCACCTATGTAATTGATTTTTCCTTTCAGAACAGACTTAAACCAATCTATAACTTGTTCCTTACTTTCATCAGACTTATTTTTTATAAGATCCAAAATCTGCTTATTTTTACAATTCCCTAATTCAATATATCTTTCAGCCGCTTGGTATATTTTATCATTGCGACATTGAAATAACATTGCTCTCACTTTTTTTATATATTCTCTTTTAATGTTTACAAATTGATTGACTACTAGACCTGTTACTTCTTGCCGTTTTCTGCAATCAAACATTCTTGTTTTTTTCTCATTTGGAACAAATGAATTTTGTTCCAGTTTTTCTCTTAGCTCTTTTCCAATATGAACTCCTTCATAATCTACATATACGATTGCTGGTGGTATTTCCTCTCTGTATGATGAAAAAGAAATATCGTCCGCATAACGAGTATAGTGTAGTTTATATTTTTGAGCCAATCTTATCAATTGCGTATCTAATGGTGCACAAACCATATTAGTTAATATAGGCGATGTTGGTGCCCCTTGTGGTAATTTTCCTTTATAACATGCTATCTGTGCGATAACTAAAGCTGCCTCTGCTCCAATACCATATGGAGGTTTCATCAACATTCCTCTAACTCTTCCAAAATGAACTTGGTCAAAAAAGTTTTCCAAATCCAAATTAAATACATATTTTTTCTTCACATGTCTTTGTGCATTTGTGATTATGTTTCTTTCCAGAACAAATCCATGAGCCGCTGACTTGGGTTCATAAACGCAATTCAATATATGCGCTAATTTTCTCTGAATGTTTTTTAGTCTGTCATCAGGTGCATTTATACACCTTTCGCCCCCATTTTTCTTTTGAATTTTAAATTCATAATACATATTATCCGTTTTTATTCCATATAAAAAGTAGCGTAAACTTTTATCTTTTATTCCAAGTAGCTCTGCAACATCCTGCCGTGTTACTAATTTCATAAATTTCTCTTTTATCTGCTGAGTATCTTCCTTCATTGCTTACCCCAATAGAAAAATAGGAGAATTCTACCTTATCCATAGTATCCATGCATTCCTGGAATAAAAGGTATGTTAAGAAAGATATGTCCCTAACATTGTCATTTATCGTTGCGTAACACTAACGAAAATAAATTCTCCTATAATTTTCTTTAATCTATTTAATTATAATTAGTATACTCAATTTCTTCTACCAAGTATAGGTCTTTGTCATTTTGTTGCCTCTTTTTGTCATATTTTTAGAGAAATTGTAAAAATGTAGAATATCTTTCATTATCAAACATCTAAATTCACTCCACTACAATCCCATGAAATCCTTCCATTTGTTCTTCCGATGAAAAAATAACCGTCAGTTGATTAATAAATTCATCTCCGCTATAAATTTCCTCTATATGCCGTTGTTCAAAGGATTGTTCCCATCGATATGAGTATTCCCAAGTAGCCTTTTCGTCGAAATATACTGTAAGCATATGTTCTCCCGGTATTCGGTCATAGTCAATTCCCACACGTTTGACATCCCGATTGATAGGAATATCCAGTCGCAAATTTTCTTCCCGAGAGAATTCATCTTTTGAATAAACCTTAAACATCTGTGGGAGTAAAGATGTATCCTCAATATGTTTTGTGGATTTAAGGTCTTTTGATTGATATATTTCATCAAAAACCTTTGCTATTTCAGTAAAATAAGCTTCTTGTCCCTTATCATTTGGATGAGTCCCGTCATCACACAATTCTTCATAATTAATTTTGTCATTGTTAAATACTGCGACCATATCTACTACATAAGCCTGATATTTTTCGCCTAACTGCTGAATAGAACAAATTTTAGGAGTATATTCTCGCTGCGAACTTTCTAAAATCGTAATTAATTGACAAGAGGGCCATTTATTTATAATTGCCTGCAGCATTTGTTCATAATAAAATGAAAAATTTTGCTCCTCATCATTTTGACCATAACAAACAATAACGACATCATAATTGTTATTATTTCTTAATTCCATCACTCTTGTATAACCTGCAAAGCTTGTATTTCCGCCCATAGACACATTAGTTATCTCTAGTTTTTTCCCATACTGCTCTTCCACATATGGAATTAAATATTTGTACCATTTAAATGCCGGATCACTAGCCCCTGCACCTTCACCGATAGAATCTCCTACAATAAGTAATTGAATTGTATTTTTCCTATTCCACTTTTCCAATAATCCAATATTACAAATTGTGGTAAGCATTATAATTATTACTCCAATAATTATAATCAAAGTTTTTCTCATTAAATTGTATCTCTCTTTCCCATTATCATTTGTACCATATGACATATTCCGCAACCATCTATGCAGACACATATGATGAAGCATTTTTTACAGTGTATCATTCCTATTTAAAATATAGTATAATGAATAATTATATTACTATCATAACATTATTATTAGCAGGGGAAAAATCATGAAAGCTTTGACCAGAAAATCAAATTTTGAACTATTAAGAATAGTGGCAATGTGTATGATTATTTTAATTCATCTGTCTTCTGCCATTGATTTAACTTCTTTTGGATTAAAAGGAAACATCGGGACCATACTAGGTGGCACAATTGTAGGCATCTGTAATATTGGTCCAAGTTGTTTCTGCCTGATATCCGGCTATTTTGGGATAAAATTTTCCAAGCAGAAGTTAATCAAGATGGAACTTCTGATGATTTCTTTTTCCCTGCTTGAAACAGCACTTTTATATTGGTTTTTCCCTCAGGAAATGACTGGAGCTGCCTTATTAGAGCAACTAATCAAATCCATTATTCCATTTGCCAGTAGAAAATATTGGTTCTATTCCTGCTATCTATGTTTATTTATTTTTAGTAGATTTATTAAGAAATTTATTGAGAAATTAAAAGAACAGGAATTGCAAATATTCATAATAGTATCCCTAGTTATCTTTAGTATTTTTCCAACCATATTTTATTTTGAAATCGTTCAGGATTCTGGAAAAGGAATTGTTCAGATGGTTCTTCTTTATATTATAGGACGCTATATACGCTTATATAAAAATTTTCCTATTGCACGCTGGAAATGTCTTTTAGCCCTTCTTTTCCTTTGGGTTATTAACACTATTTCCATTATGTACCCCATACATTTAGGAGGGATTACTCATTCCCTCTGTCGCGACAACAGTATAACCAATTTAGCAATGACAATCATATTATTTTATCTTTTTAAAGATATTAATATTACTTCAAAGATAATTAATTATCTTACCATAAATATATTTGCTGTTTTTGCACTTGAAAATTCCTTCACCCATATATGTTCCGGAATTATCCAGCAATATGGATGGGGAGTGCAGCAACCTGTTATTGCCCTATTTCTATTAATTGCCATATGTATAATTATATTTATTGCCAATGTTGGTATTGGTGCAATACGTGAACTTTTCCTTTCCAGACTTGACCAATTAATCATTCAAAAAATAATTTATATATATAATGGTTTCCTTAGGCGCTTTATAAAACACTTATGAAAGCGGCGTTTTTAGCACCCAATCGCCCTGTTCATTTTTGTAAAAGATATCTTTATTATAGAAGCCATCAACAATCTTCCAAAATTCTGTTTCAGTATATCCACAGAACTTACAAAAATCACGTACACAGAATGGATCTAATTTGCCATCATGATCGTTCACCAATTTTATTGCTTCCTCACGAGTTATCATTCCATATCGAATCATACGTGATGCATAATCTGTTGCTGATGAATGTCCAAATTTAGGGTATTTGAGCCATGGGTGCACAATATAAGCCCTTGAATCAATCTGGTCAAAATCTTCTATACAATTGGTTCTCTTCCATTCATGTGTTAAATCATGAAATCCCCGTGACTTAGCAAAATGATAATTGCTTATGGAATTCCATGGCACAAAATAGGAGACATAAATTGGATCAAGGTATTCCATGACTTCCTTTAATGGTGCTTCTGTCAGTGCCAAATCTTTTTCAGTTATTCCAGGAATACTTAATAATTCGGAATGATCCACTCCTAATGCAACACCATTATTTAATTGTTCTCTGGCTGAATATGTTTCCTTACTATTGTTTCCACCATATTCATAGCTTACATTTTCTCCATATACAAGTAATGGTGTTTGAAATTTATGAGCCATAATTAATGGATACGTATATATTAAACGATCAATATACCATGTCGGCTTTCCATATTTTTCAAACATATAACGCATAAGAATCTTTTGTGTTCGTATATCCGGTTTCATACTAATAATAGAACACCCAAATTCCTCTGAAATATTCTTTAAATTATGTATTCCTGCATCTGTCATGTCAAAATTATCTTCAACACTAAACAGGATAGGATTCATATGCATTACTTCCTTCATTAAATGCACTTGGAAATGACTATCTTTTCCACCACTGACTGCAATCGCACAGTCATATCCGGAACCATTCATTCCTCTATATTTATCACATATTTTCTCCAATTCTTTAAATCGTGCTTCCCAATCAATTGATTTTCTTTTTTCAAACGCCTGACATGCTGAACAAACGCCTTCCTCATTAAACGTAATTCCAGGTCTCGTACTTGGCATAACACATTTTGTACAATACTTCATTTTTCTCCATCCTTTCTTTAGTCAACTCCAAGTTTTGCTTTCATAATATTTAGCTGTTCCATTTGTCCCATATCCAGCCAATCATTTTCACTAATGGGATAAACTCCTATATGTACTCCATTATTAATACATTTCTGGATAACATCTGTAATATGGATAAATTCAGCATCTCCTATATAGTCAAGAAATTCCGGCTCAATAACATATAATCCCGTATTCGTAAGAAATTCCATTTGCGGTTTTTCTTCCAATTTTGCTACCGTTCCATCTGCTTTCGTTGTAACTACTCCATATGGAATAGCTTCCCGTTTTAAAGCGCATACCATTGTTAATACATTTTTATTCTTTATATGATAACGATATATATCAACATAATTTTCATTAATCAAAATATCACAATTAGACATAAAGAAGGTTGTATTGATTTTCCCTTTAATTAATCTAAGCCCACCAGCAGTTCCCTGGAATACCTCTTCCTCCACAAATGATATTTTATTATGAAATTCTTCATCTCCAAAAAAGGCCTTTATTAACTCCTTTTTATAATTAACTATCATTGTAAACTCTTTACAACCAAACTGTTCGAAATGATCCATTATATGTTCAGTTATCGTTTTTTCTCCAATTGGGATCAAAGGTTTCGGCAGAATCTGTGTATAGGGAGTTAATCGTGTTCCTTTTCCACCTGCCATGATTACAACCGGAATGTTAATTTCATTTAGCTGATAATACTTATTTCCCTGAAGAAATTCGATTGCTACTATTCTCTTTTGCCCATCTACAATCGGAATCGATGTAAGCATCTGACTATTCATATAATCATTTGGAGAAATGTTACTTTCTTTCTCCAAATATCTTACATCCTTATACATTACCTGGTCAATTGTCCCCTGAATAGACTGCTTTTTTAAAATATATCTTCTAATGTCACCATCCGTTACAGCACCCAGCAGTACATTGTCTTTACTGACTACATATAATATTTTCTCATCCAACTTATCAAGGCTTGACATTGCATCGATTATTGGTGTTTCTGGTCCAATTAAAAACTGAGCTAATTGCATATTCACCTCTGCTATATATTATATATATCTATCTTATATTTATCCAAATTCTGTTCAAACCATTTAATAGTCTCTTGAATACCATCCTCAAAGCTATATTTTTGTTTCCATTCCGTTAACTCTTTAAGTTTCTGATTAGAACCCAACAAGCGGTTAACTTCACTGTTTTCCGGTCTCAAGCGTTCTTCTTCACAAATAATTTCTGCTTTAGGATTCAGTTGTGCAATAATCACCTTTGCCATATCGCCTATAGATATCTCTTTTCCGGTAGCAATATTAATTTCCTTACCAATTGTTCTGTCTGATTCAGCTATTGCAATATATGCGGATACTGTATCCTTAACATAATTAAAGTCTCTGGTTGGACTAAGTAACCCTAATTTAATCTGCTGTCTGCCTCCAAGCAACTGCGTTATAATTGTCGGTATTACCGCTCTTGCTGATTGTCGCGGTCCAAATGTATTAAAGGGTCGTACTATTGATACCGGTAAGTCAAAACTACGATAAAAACTTTCCGCCAAGCGATCCGCTCCGATTTTCGTTGCTGAATAAGGAGATTGACCCTGGAATGGATGGTTTTCGTCTATTGGAACATATTTAGCTGTACCATACACCTCCGAAGTTGATGTTATTAGTACCCTCTCCACATTCAACTCCTTAGCTGCCTGTAAAACATTCAGTGTACCCTTTATATTTGTGTCTACATATGCATCAGGAGAATGATAACTAAATGGAATTGCTATTAATGCAGCTAAGTGGAATACCATATCAACGCCCTCAATAGCCTTCTTAACCCCATAAGGGTCACGAATATCACCACAAACAACCTCTATCTGAGATAAAATTTCCGGTGCTAATGTATCTAACCATCCCCATGTATTAAATGAATTATAATAAGAAAATGCCCTGACACTATACCCTTTTCTTACCAGTTCTTCAACCATATGACTCCCTATAAAACCATCTGCTCCCGTTACTAATACCTTTTTCATGCCTTTTTCCCTTTCAAAAACTCTGCATATTCAAAATCATTCTCATCATCAATATCTACTGAATTGTATTTATCCATTACATAAGCATAACATTTTTTATCATATAAATCCATAATATCTGATAAACTAGCTACTCTCACTAAATAAATTGCTCCATTAACCCGATAATACGTCGGCATCTGCTGCCTTGGAATTTCCCGATACTTTTTGTCTACAAATCCTTTCATATTATAATCTTCTGGCAAAGTATCCGTCCAAAGTGGTGAATGTTCTACCGCACAAACACTAATAACCGCATTTGCATCCTTTTGAAGAAACGTATTATAGGCTCCGATAATATCTTCTGCCGTGCGTAATGGAGTCGTCGGCTGTAATAATGCGATTGCCTCATACTCCTCTCCACGTTTTTGATACTCATTAATGACATACCTTACAACATCCCATGAAGATGCATGATCTGTTGCATACTGCTCATCACGCAAAAAGGGGACATCTGCGCCAAATTCCCGTGCAATCTGTGCATACTGTTCCGAATCCGTTGATACATGAACCTTACCAAAAATATTACTTTTCTTTGCTGCCTCAATCGAATATGCAATAAGTGGCTTGCCACACAATTGCTTTATGTTCTTATCCTTTAACCCTTTTGAGCCACTTCTTGCTGGAATAATTGCTAAAATGTTGCCTTTTTCCATGATGCATTTTATACCTCCAAGTCTGCCAAATCGTAAAAATGTTTCTTCAAATCAATATTTTTTTTATTTAAATTCTCTGTCAAAATCTTTACAATTGCATCTGATGTACCCTTTTTCTCATATGGATTTTTTTCATTACAAATTTCATTGCGAAATGTCTGAGACAGTGCTTTCTGAATAGCATCAGTAATCTCTTTTTCTGCAACTCCACAACTAATAACTGTCTTTCCACATACTCTTCCCCTTTGTCTGTCGCCTATATTAACCGTAGGGACGTGAAATGTGGGCACTTCGGATAGGCCACTTGAAGAATTGCCAATTACTACATCCGCTAAAGATACTGCACTCAGATATCTTAGCTGTCCCAGGGACGTATATGCCTTACTCTTTTGAGGATGCTCGTTTACGTAGTCATCAATCATATGGTTGATGACCCTGCCGCCTGCATCTGCGTTTGCCTTTGTAAAAATAACTTTCAAATCTTCAAAATAATCTAATGCATTTAAGATATTTTGAAATTGTTCCCGTGCCGTATCATCTTCCAATGTAACCGGATGAAAGGTTACAACTGCCATTTTTTCTAAATCCCTGTTCCAATAAAACGCAATCTGCTCTTGCAAATCATGCATGGATAATTTTTTTACATTGCATGCATTTTCTACAGACATCGCTCCCACCCAAAAGACTCGCTCAGGTGATTCACCCATTTGAATAACCCTTCTTCGATGTTCCCTGGTTGCTGTAAAATGAAAATAACTCATTTTCGTAATAGCATGGCGAACAACATCGTCAACTGCTCCTTCTGTAATATCTCCACCGTATAAATGTGCTATTGGAATTCTGGCATTCATCGCTGTTGTTGCAACTGCCAGAATCTCATACCGATCACCCAAAACTATTAAAAGATCCGGTTTTCTTTCTGAAAAATAATCAGCAAAACTAATCATTGCAAGTCCCATACTTTTTGATATTGCAGATGATGTATCTGCGCTCAAAAGAATCTCTATCTTACGATCCAGCCGAATCCCATCCTGTTCAATTTCCTGGCATGTCATGCCAAATTCAGGTGATAAATGCATTCCTGTTGCAACAACCCTTACTTCCAAATTATTCTGAGCCTGCAGTTTTAAAATTATTGGTTTAAGCAGACCGTATTCGGCCCTGGTTGCTGTTACAATACATACTCTTTTCATAAATTTAATTATCCAATCCTTTAAACGATAATACTCTTTTATGGTACGTTGCTATTTTATCATATCCTAAATCTTTCAGCATATGATACCCTGTTTCCAAGCCTGAAAATGCGCTATAAACAGAATGTCCATCGGAACCTATGGTAATTATCCTGCCGCCGCAGTCCTTATACCATTGCAACACCAATGCGTTAGGCAATGTTTCTTCCAGGACCGTTCGCAGACCACTTGTATTTATTTCTATGCCCTTTTCCCGTTGCACAATAATTTCAAACAGTTCCATATATTCCTTCCTGAATATTTCTATCGGAAATTGTTCGCGTAATTCCTGCGGAATATATCGAAAAGGCAACGTAACATGTCCCATTACATCATAGTCACAATTAGATGCCACGTCTTTCAAATCTTCCAAATACTGATTCAAAAATTCCTTACAGTTTTCCGCAGTAAAACCAAATTTCGAAGGATTACCCTTTTCAGAAACCGTATGTACGGATGCAATCACCAAATCTAAAGGATGCTGTTGCAGCAATTCCTTAACGTAATTAATATTTTTGTGCGGTTGTCCAATTTCTGCACCACTCAAAATTTCTATTTTGGGAAACAAATTCCTACATTGTTCTATTTCTATTTCTCTTTCATAAAAATCAGGAACCTGGTTTTCATTTTCCAATCCAAGCTCAACATGATCTGTAAAACATATCTGTTGAATTCCCTCATGAACTGCTTTATCACAAAGTTCTTTTAGTTCCTGTCGGGAATCAAAAGAAAATTTTGTGTGAAGATGATAATCCTCGATCATATTTCCTCCATGAATTCCAAATTATTTCCATCATTATCCATGCAATAGCATACTCTTTTTCCCTTATTTGGTCCTGCCGGTGCATGACATAATTCTCCACGGAAAGAAACATGATTTTTTTTCATTCTCTCCATCCACTCGTCATAATCTCTAATATTAAAGCAGACATGAGCACTACCAATATTGTTTGTATGTGTATCAAGTCGTTCGCCGCCTGCCTGAACATATTGAATCAATTCAATAGAGCAATTTGCCGCTTTCATATAAGCGATATTCATTTTTGCCTTTGGAACCCCCGTCACTGCTGCCGAAAATGCTTCGTCACGTTCGGCAAGACTTATCAACTCAAGTCCTAATACATTTTTATAAAATTCTATAGATTCCTCCAAATTACTCACGGTAAAACTAACATGATTAACTGTTGATATCATAAGTCCAACCACCTTTCTATAATATTTCCTGGTCTACATATTCAATATAATCCTGTCTTTTATATGGGTACTCCTCCATAAATTGTTTTAGGAGACTCTTTACATCATCATATTCTGCCTCATAAAATGGTGTCTCTCCACGGTAGGGTTTCCCCACTCCATGAATCATAACAAGGTGCAGCTTTCCGGCACTCGATTTCTTATCTTTGTGCATCAATTCCACAAGTTTCGCAACATCCAGTTCCTCAGAGATAAATACATTCAAATGTGCCTTCTGCATTAATGCAAATATCTTTTCAAACTCACTTTGTTCCATAAGATGCTTCTGAACCGCAAATTTCATTGCCATAACCGTTCCTATTAAAATTGCATCTCCATGAAGAATCTTATAGTCAAAATACTTTTCAAGTGCATGCCCAAATGTATGTCCCAAATTGCTTGCCAGGGGATCAACCTTTCGAATCTGTATTCTTGCATTTATCGTACTCTCGACTATTTTTTGCATCAACCCGATATCATAATCTGTATTTTGATATTGAACAATTGTTTCTAAGAGTTTACCATCTGTAAGCAGGCTGTATTTAAATGCTTCCGATAAACCCTGACGCATAATTCTCTTGGTTGTTGTACGAAGAATCTCTATGTTATTATAGACAACTTCCGGGTAATAGAATGTTCCCAATAAATTCTTTGTATTATAAGAATTCAAACATGTCTTTCCGGCCGTTGATGCATCTGTTTGTCCAATTAATGTTGTCGCTATAATAAAAAATGGTAACCCCCTCATGTAAGTTGATACTGTAAAGGAAACCAGATCAATTATAATTCCTCCGCCTACCGCAACTACTGCATCATATCTTCCTGCCGAATTTCCCTCAAAAAACTGTACCAGTTCCGGATAAAATGCAATACTCTTGGAACGCTCCTCAGGTACTACATCAAAACTGAATACTTTTTTACTTTGCAAGTTCATCTTTTTAATAATTTTATCCCTATACAAATCAGAAACATTCTTATCAAATACAAAAAATATTCTCTCATACGGTTCAAGATTCATTTCTGCCAAACGCGAAAAGTCTGCAGACTCATCAATAATAAATTTTGTACTATATTCATGCCGATAGGTTGCCGTTATATCCATTTTTGTCATCTCCCTTACTTTTCTTTCCATGCGTTTCCTGCATTTTGGACAATATATTTTCCACCGGATGCATCTAAGTTTATGCCCGTTATATATTCTGAATCCTCTGAAGCCAGAAAGCCTACTACTTTGACCATTTCATCTACTTTGCCAAAATGATGCAGTGCTATGGCATCCAGCATATTTTCTCCATTATTCTGTATTGCAGGCTTTGTCATTTCTGTTTCTATAACCCCCGGACTATACCCATTTACGCGAATACCTTTCGGCGCCCATTCAGCTGCCATTGTACGCGTCAGAGATGTCATTGCCGCCTTAGAAGCCGCATAAATTCCGGAACCTGCTGAGGGAATTGTCGCTGCAAATGATAATGTATTCACAATTACTCCTCTTTTCTTTTGTTGTTCCATCCTTCGCATAATCATCTGCGATAGCAGCACTGTAGAAATAACGTTTGTATTAAACACTTCCTGTATCTGACTTCTCGTTACCTGTTCCAGATTTTCATAGCAAATAATTCCGGCATTATTAATTAAGATATCTACATCAATATTATTTTCAGCTAATATTTTTTCTATATATTCACACTTCTCAATGTCTGAAACAATTGGAAATACTTTATCCGTTTTCACAATTTCCGCACTTCTTGATATTGTAACAACATTAGCTCCTTCCATAACAAAATAGTCTGTAAGAGCCTTTCCAATTCCTCTGGAAGCTCCAGTTATTACAACCGTTTTTGCTTCAAATTTTTTCATTCTGCATCTCCTGTATCTTTAGCAACATCTGCTCAGCACGTACTATGTCACTTTTCTCATCAACATCCATCCAACAATAGTCTCCTACTGAAACAGGCTGAATTAAGTGCGTCCCAAATAATTGTCGCAACGGGTCATGAAACCCCATCTGCAAATTGTCTTTAATAATTGAATGCGTATATTCAAAAAAGCTTCTGCTTAACTCGCGAGAAAAATAATATATTCCTACCGCATATCCCTGTGCATCTACTCTGGACATATGTCGTCCAAGATCCGTAATCCTATCATTTTGGATTTGCACACGCGGACTGTCGATTTGTACCGGATAATCCTTGACATCAACAGCAATGGCACCATTCTTATGTCCCTGCATTTGCAAAAGAATACGGTAATCAAATACCATATCTCCATTTATTAAAAGAAAGTCTTCTCCATCAAGACTTTCTTCCGCTTTAAGTAAAGATACCAAATTATTTGTATTTTCATATTCCTTATTTTCAGCAGGAATGATTTCCATATTGCCTTTACATCTCTCAATTTCTGCTAAAACCGTATTCTTCTGATATCCGAGAACAGGAACCGCACTAGTGATTCCCGCCTTTTGTACATTTGAAATAACATAGCTTAATAAAGTGTTCCCATTTAATTGAATTAAAGATTTATGTATTGGACCAAATGTTTTTTGAATTCTTCTGCCTTTGCCCGCTAATAAAATAACCGCCTTCATAGTTATTCAAATCCCCTTATAAATAAATCTTTTAATATCCTGGGTGTCTTTTCCCTATACGTTTTTATCTGCTGTTCATATCCTCCCTCAACAGGGTGTTGATTATAATATGTCTGGCATGTAAAAAGCTTAGATATTCCCATATTCTTCAACACAATACTTTGTGAATCATTTATTATTCCTTCTTTAAGACTATCTGCAATCTCTTTTGAAACCTGACCACAAACAAACCAAAGCGGTACTCTGTTTTTCTTTGCAATATCCATAACTACCGACGGTGCTTTTCCACATGCTGTATTATCAAGTCGCCCCTCACCTGTAATTACCAGATCAGAACTTTGTACTGCATCCTCTAATCGAAGTTTTTGAGCAAAATAATCACTGCCCAGACAATAGGAAACATTGCGAAAACATTGTTCTATTCCAAACAATATTCCGCCTGCTGCGCCTGAAAAATCCTGGTTTTCTAAAACTCCGGTAACATTAATAATATTCCTAATTCCTTTGTTACAAGTTTTCAGTATTTCTCTTCTTTCAACATTAAAAGTTTTTCCTATTTTTAGATTTGTAATTCCTTCCATCTCATATGCTTTTGCATTTCCATCTACGATTACCGAAAGTGTAACTGCATTATTCTGCGGTTCATATTCTATCCGCTTAATATTTTTTAAATCCTTCCCCCTGATTGGTGCCGGCATAATTTCATTTGAATATGAAAAAAATCTGGCTCCCAATGCCTGGGCCATACCCATACCGGCACATACAGTTGAAGTTCCACCTAAATATAACTGTATCTTCGTGTATCCTTCCTGGATAACCTCATTGATTATCTGACCAATTCCATAATCCGTAAGTAATAATGGGTTCTTATAAGCCTCCTCATGGGGATATAGGCGAACAACTTCCGATGAAATCACATGCGCCTCTGAACCGTTTACCAGATATCTTACCTGCATTTGCTTTCCATAGGCATTTAAAACGCCTTCAAGTACCCTTTCTTCATAATGAAAGGAGTCCCTAAGCACTTCATAGGCATATTCCCCACCATCACACATTGGAAGTTTGACAAGCTTTGCCTGGATACCTGAAAGAGCCCCCGCAATAATGTCACATGCCTCAACAGGATTATATACATCTTTAAACGAATCTGACGCAATTAATATATTCATTCTGCTTCCATTTCTGTTAAGTAATTTACAATATCTACAATTCTTGATGAATATCCCCATTCATTATCATACCAATATACCAATTCGATGTGGTTTCCATTCTTTACCTGTATCCATCGTGTATCTAAAATGGTAGAGTATTCACTCTTCACATAGTCAGCGGAAATCAGTGGCTCATCTGTTGTTTCGATAATTGTGTATTTCTGATTCTTTTGTTCCTCTTCAAATAACTGAAGCAGTTCTTCTTTTGTTGTATTTTCTTTTAACACAAGAGTTAAAACTGCACTGGAAACAATCTGTGTCGGAATACGATATGAAAAACTTGCAATTTTATCCATTGCTTCCGGAAATACATTGCTTAAAGCTCTCACTGCAGATGTAGACTTCGGAATTAAATTCTGTGTAGATGCTCTTCCAAGTGCATAATGCGAATATACATCTCCTGGCTGGGACCAGGATTTTGCTGGTCCATCCAATAGATTCTGATAAGATAACCATGGGTGAAGTGTTACCAGAAATCCACTTTCAATATCATATTTCTGAGCTAACAGATTATAAATCGGTCCTAAAGAAATAACATCGCAAATACTGGATGATATAATCTTTTTAGATACGTCTTCCAATTCCTTTTCATTTACGCCAAATATAATATTCTGAGCCTTTTTCGAATCAACATTTGTAATAATGAATCTTTTTACGGTTGACGCTGCTGCCATCTTTTCAATTTGTTCAATATTCTTCTTGATTCCTGACGAGTCGATAACTATATCGATTCCCGTAAAATCCACATCATTAATTTCTTTCTCATGGCTTACTCTTATAGTTTGTCCGTTAAGATAAATATTGTCCTCATCGCTTGTGATATTTTCTGTCAGTCTGCCATAAGTGCAATCATACTTTAACAAATAAGCCATGTTTTTATTGTCTGGATTAATATCATTGATTGCTACTAAATCAAAAATATTCTTTTCCAAATTAATTCGGACAATTGCACGCCCAATTCTTCCCAATCCGTTAATTAATACTTTCATTTTTTTCATGTTGTCACCTCTTAGTCTAAAGATATTCTTTAGGTATATTTTTTCTTACTAAATTATTTCCCTTTTCATCCAACACTTCTAATGTATGCTGAATTTTATCCATAAGTTGATACAGTTTCTGATCCGATTCTTCCGACAATCCGATTTTTGCAAAATTCTGTGCGGTTGAACCATCATTTGGAACAATATCACCCAAATTTTTGATTTGCACAAACCAGTCTACTCCCTGGAGTGATTTGACTGCATCAACATTTTTCACTTCAACTATTTTACCGCTATCTACCTGGAGATTCTGGCACGCATATTTGGATGAAAAATAAGGATTCAATCTTCCTTTGAACTCATAGCGTTCATACGTTCCCTTTAGTGCATATTCTATCATCATTTCCAGCAAATCAACTCCGCATGCCTTTTCAACAAACTTATAAAAGTGTGTTCCGCCAAACCGGAATTGTGTTTCGATCAAAAATAATTTATCATCACTAATCATTCCTTCAAAAGAAATAATTCCGTTATGAATACCTAAACCATGTATCATATCTTTTAGTGGTGTCAGAACCTGCTGCTCAACAATTGCAATATTCTTTGAAGGATACATATAAGATACTGCAAGTGGCACTGCACTATCAGAGGTACGTACAATAGACCGATCTGCTACACTGGCAATATATACATCATCATTCTGAACTGCAATATCAATAACAATCAATTGTCCTTGCGATAAGTATTTTTCAACTACTACTTCCTTCTTAATGGATGCTTCCAATGCTTTAAGATAAGCATCCTCTACTCCCTCGCGGCTATGCAGTATGGTCATTCCTCTTGTACCACCACTATCCGTCGGTTTAAAAATAACCGGGTACTCAAAATTTGCAATCTCTTTTTCTGTCAGATTATTTCCAACATAAAACTCTGGTATTACCGGAACCCCATATTTTCTGCAGGTTTTTTTAAATGCATATTTTGTTACAAGCTGATCCAACTGTTCCTTTGTGGCATAGAAAGGAACTCCCATTTCCCTTGCAACATATGCTGTCGTGTATAAATTTACCTCATTCCAGCTTGTAAATAATCCATCAACCTTCTGTTCCTTGGCAAAATTCAAAACTTCCTCCGGATTATATGTATCAACGTCACATGCCAGATCTGCATATTGCTTAGCCATTGCATTTTTATTGTAGTTAATAATAATGGTGTATATTCCCATTTCCTTCGCTTTTTTTATGGCCAATTCAAAATGTCCCGATGCTCCAATAAATAAAAGTCTTTTTCCTTTAAACTCTGAATTATTCGACTGCATTATTATATTTTACCTTTCTATTAATTCGTCCTCTTCATAATCGCGATTAGCTCTTTTGCCAATCACTTCATCCCATTCCATTGGTGAAATTCCTGTTCCCGGTCTTTTGCATGCTAAATTATCTTCTGTATAAACTTCACCACATTTTATGGCTTTAGCAGCTACAATGCTTTTTCTCGCAATTGCTATGTTTTTACTTTCCGCTTTACTCGGAACCTTTTCGCCTGTTCCCAATGCCTTTTCAACATTACGAATAGCCTGTACCATTTGTTTGAGCTCATCAGGCTCCATGCTGGCAACCTGATCGGGACCCTGCATACCACGGTCTAATGTAAAATGTTTCTCTATTACAGTAGCTCCTAATGCCACTGCCGCAACAGGAACTTCCAACCCCATCGTATGATCCGAATATCCCACGCTTACCTTGAATTTCTCTTTTAAAGAAAGCATTGCTCTGATATTTGCATCCTCATAGGCAGTTGGATAATCTGTATTACATTGCAGCAAAGTTATTTTACCCACACCTGACGCTTGTAATACGCTCATTGCTGCTGCCACTTCCTCAAGTGTACTCATTCCTGTTGATAAAAAAATAGGTTGTCCATACCCTGCAACATGTCTCAAAAAGGGTAAATTGGTAATCTCACCAGAAGGTATTTTCCATTGCGTCATGCCTAATTCGTGAAGATAGGTTGCTGATGGAATATCAAACGGTGTTGATAAAAACTGAATATTTTGTTCTTTACAGTAATTTATCAGTTCAGGATAAACACTCCAAGGAAGCATTAATTTCCTTGCCATTTCTAATTGGCTTTCTTCCCCATCCGCATCTGCAGTATTTTTCTTTTGATAATCCGCTTTTTCTGCATACTTTGAAATTACATTTTCAGGGATTCCCGTCTGAAATTTCACAATATCTGCCCCCGCCTGGGCTGCAACCTTAACCATCTTTTTAGCTAATTCAATATCCCCGTTATAATTCACACCGGCTTCGGCTATAATAAGCACTTTTTCTTCTCTATCCATTGTTCTTCTTCCATCTGATTCTATTTGAACTTATTCACTAAATCCTTCTGTACTTTCCTTTGAAAAAATAGTTCGTAATGTTAACAAAATTATTTTCAAATCCAGCATCAGGGAATAGTTTGATATATAACTCAGGTCCAACTTCAGTTTATCATATGCACTTGTATTATATTTTCCGTACACTTGTGCATAGCCTGTAAGTCCTCCCTTAACCTTTAGTCTCATTCCAAATTCAGGCACTTCTTTACAATATTTATTAACATGCTCTATTCTTTCCGGACGCGGACCGACCAAACTCATGTTTCCTACCAAAATATCAATAAATTGTGGCAGTTCATCTATTCTTGTAGCACGAATAAATTTTCCAATCGGTGTTATTCGTGGGTCATGTTCTACTGCGGGAATCACCTGCCCTGGTTTTTCTGCATCCATAATCATGGAACGGAATTTATGGATTTTAAATTTTTTAAAGTCTTTCGTATATCGTTCCTGAGTAAAAAACACGGTTCCGCCATCATATATCTTAATGCATAGCGCAACAATCAGCATTAACGGTGATAGTATAATCAATGCCAACAGCGAAATTATGATATCCATCATTCTTTTCATAAATCGTTGTTCAAAAGTAAGTTCATACTCGCGGATTAACGCTAATTGTGTGTCAAACAAGTTCAATTCTTCCGCATTTCTCATCAATATGTCAGAAATTTTAATGGTAGAATACACTCGCACAGAATGGTAATAGCAGTCCTTTAATATACGATTACGTGCAGACGCATGAATGTCAAAGAGAACCACACCTTCATAAGAATATAATTCTTTACTTTCAAGTAAATCTTGAAAGCTCTGCCATGGTAAAATCTTTGCTATCTCGTATTTATCACTTCGAACCCTGACTTTATTTTCAAAGTTTGTGGGAGAATAGCTGTCATATAAAAGCAATAGCTTACGTGGCGGAAACAAATAACTTAATAACTTGTACGATAATACGTTCCAGACAATTACAATAATCACTTGAAAAAGAGTCATCCAAATAATCGCACCAATACAAGATATATCTGCTGTCAACAAAATTATTACAAGATAAATACATATATTGCTGAGAACAATTGCCATTCCCTGTGAGAACGAAATATTGTTTCTTTTTAATAAACCATACTTGGCGCCCCCTAAATTATAGGTAAACACCAATAACATTATTGCATATATTCCAATAATTGCAACATTTCCTATGGAGCGATAATGTATCAATGTAATATTGCGATATTCAGAAAACCACACGTATGCAAAGCATGCCACTTCTGCAATTAGTAATACGAGAATCATCATATATCTGCTGATTCTTTTTAATTCATATTGTGATGCCTGCTTCTTTTTACTTTCGATAATAATCTACCACCTTTTTTACTGCAGCTATTACACTGTTCACGTCATCATCTGTCAAACTTGGATACAATGGGATACTCATAGAAGATTCATAATAAGCCTCCGCCTCTTGGCAAATTCCTTTTTTATATTCCAATTTTTCATAGTATGAATGCATATATACCGGTAAATAATGTACCTGCGGGCAAACATTCTCTGCATATAATGCATCAAAAAACTGTCTTCTTGTACATGTAAGTAACTCCATATTAAGTCTGATTACATACAAATGTCTTGTTGTATCCGACTCCGGAATTTCTTTCTGCACTATAATTTCGGGCATTTTATCAAATGCTTCATTATACTTTTTTACAATTTCTTTTCTTCTTGCAGAAAATCTATCCAATTTATTCAACTGGCTGCATAACAATGCTGCCTGAAAATCTGTCGTTCGGTAATTATATCCGAGTTCCACCATTTCATTGTACCATAACGCATCTGTAGGATGACACATTTCGTCCTGATTTCTTGTTATGCCGTGTGTACGTAATCTTAACAATTTCCGATAGAGCTGTTCATCATTTGTTGTTACAGCTCCGCCCTCTCCACTTGTTACCGTTTTTACAGGATGGAAACTAAAGCAAGTCATATCTGCAATACTTCCTATTGGCTGTCCCTTATATTTTGTTCCAATTGCATGTGCCGCATCTTCAATTAAAATCAAATTGTTTTCACGAGCTATTTCTCTTATCTCATCAAGCTGCACTGCCTGTCCGGTAAAATCTACTGCTACAATCCCCTTAGTTTTGGACGTAATCAACTTTTTTATTGATTCCGGATCAATGTTATAGGTGTCTCTTCTAATATCCGCAAAAACCGGTTTTGCTCCACAATACAACACACAATTTGACGATGCTGCAAATGTTATAGAGCTTACAATCACTTCATCTCCCTCTTTGAATCCAGCTGCCAATGCTGCAATATGTAATGCTCCTGTTCCGTTTGCCACAACCACAGCATATTTAGCACCTGTCACTTCACAAAGTCTTCTTTCCAGTTCTTCAACTTTGGGTCCGCAAGTAATATAATTACTACGTAATGTATCTGCAACTGCATCAATATCATCCTGCTCTATACACTGTCTTCCATAATAGATCGGATCTTTTCTAATTGGTTCTCCGCCAAATATTGCCAATTCTTCCATGTTTAATCTCCTTTATTAAATCAACCTTTTCGCCAAACCATTCGATTTATAATACCTACATAGCTCTGAATAATTTTCACCACTTTTGTACTTACATTTTCATCAATATAGTCAGGAACCGGCACCCCTAATTCTTTATTATAATTCATGGAAACTGCTATTTCAACTGCCTGTAACAAGGACTGTTCTTCTATGCCTGCCAGCAGGAAATTTCCCTTATCAAGTGCCTCTGGTCTTTCAGTAGAAGTTCTAATGCATATTGCCGGAAAAGCATATCCTAAACTTGCAAAAAAACTACTTTCTTCCGGAAGCGTTCCCGAATCAGATACAACCGCAAATGAATTTATTTGCAGGCAATTATAGTCATAAAACCCCAATGGTTCGTGCATGATAACGCGATTGTCCAGTTTAAAATCGGATTGCTCCAATCGTTTCTTGGACCTTGGATGGCAGGAATATAAAATTGGCATATTGTATTTTTCAGCCATTTTATTTATAGCACCGAACAATGCCAGAAAATTCTTTTCCGTGTCAATATTTTCTTCTCTATGAGCCGAAAGCAGAATATATTTTCCAGGTTTTAAGTCTAATCGCTCTAAGATATTTGAACTCAGAATATTTTCCAAATTTGCATGTAAAACCTCTGCCATTGGAGAACCGGTTACATATACGCGTTCTTTTGGTAATCCGCACTCATGCAAATATTTTCTCGCATGTTCCGAATATGCCAGATTAACATCTGAAATAATGTCTACTATTCTGCGATTTGTTTCTTCCGGTAAACATTCATCCTTGCAGCGATTACCAGCTTCCATATGAAAAATCGGAATATGAAGACGTTTTGCTGCAATTGCAGACAAACAACTATTAGTATCTCCAAGAATCAACAATGCATCCGGTTTTATTTGTTCCATAAGTTTGTAAGACAACCCTATAATATTTCCAATTGTCTCTCCCAAATCAGTCCCAACGGCATTCATATATGCTTCGGGTTCCTGTATATTTAAATCTTTGAAAAAGATTCCATTCAGATTATAATCATAATTTTGCCCGGTATGTGCCAGAATACAGTCAAAATACTTTCTGCATTTTGAGATAACTGCACTTAATCGTATAATTTCCGGTCTTGTTCCAACAATAATCAATAATTTTAATCTTCCATCTTCTTTAAATCTAACGTTAAACATTTCCTTGGTATCACTCATATAGCACTCCTCTCTATTTTTCCACATATTCGCGATATGTTTCCGGATGTTCTGCATCAAACATCTCATTTGCCCACATTAAAACCACCAGATTTTCACTATCTGATAAATTCTTTATGTTATGAGCATATCCGGGAAGAATCTGAACTGCCTCGAATTTTTCATCTGAAACCTCAAAATTATATATTTCGTCCGTACCGAGTTTGCGCTGCTGAATCAGTCCATGCCCTGATACTACCACAAAAATTTCCCACTTGCTATGATGCCAATGTTCTCCTTTTGTCATCCCCGGCTTACTTACGTTAATGGAAAACTGCCCATTTGAACTAGTTTTGATAAACTCGCAAAAACTTCCACGTTCATCCGTATTCATTGGTATTTCATATTTCATCTTATACGGAGGCAGGTATGATAAATACGTAGAATATAATTTTTTCTCAAATGAGTTTTCAGGTATTTCTGGCATTATATGCGTAATTGGTTGTTCATCAAATTTGTAAATCATCTCGGCAATACTTCCGAGGTTCTGCCTATATGTGATAGGAACGTAGCAATAATTTCCGTCCTTTCTTTCTATCACATTCAATCCGTCATATTCACAACGATGTTCTTTTTGTTCCAAGGCATCCAGCATTTCATTTACAAGGTCGTCAATATAAACCAGTTCCAGTTCTGTTGATTCATCATTTATCTGAATCGAAATATTATTTGCTATATTATTGCAAAAAGTTGCTACTACGGAATTGTAATTGGGTCTGCACCACTTTCCAAATATATTAGGAAAACGATATACCAGCGTACGAACCGCGTTTTCCTTTCCATAAGCTAATAGCACCTGCTCTCCTTCCAGTTTGCTCTTCCCGTAATCACTATTATTATATCTCCCCTGCAAAGAAGCCTGGATAGATGAGCTCAACATAATCGGACATCTATTTTTATTATTTTTAAGTAAACTTAGCAGTTCTTCCACAAATCCACAATTTCCGGTTTCAAATTCTCCCTTTTCCTTGGGGCGATTTACTCCCGCCAAATTAAATACGAAGTCCGCCTTGCCGCAATACTCATTAAGCAGTTCCATCCCGGTATCCAAATCATATTCATAAATTTCTTCAATGTTCAAATCCGGTCTGGTCTTATCCTTACCCTCTTTTATGTTTTTCAAAGTAGTCACAAGGTTTCTACCAACAAATCCCTTTGCTCCGGTCATAAGTATTTTCATACAGTTGCTCCTTTGTCCATAATTTTTCCATCTTCCACCTGAAACACACTATCACATTCCCGAATGGTACTAAGTCGATGTGCAATGATAATCATTGTCTTTTTGCCGTGCAATGCATTAATTGCTTCCATAATTGCTTCCTCTGTATCATTGTCCAAAGCAGATGTTGCCTCATCAAAAATTAACACATCCGGATTTCTATACAAAGCACGTGCTATACCGATTCTCTGTCGCTGGCCTCCCGATAATCGTACTCCGCGTTCACCGATTGCCGTTTCAAGTCCATCCGGCAAAGAACGAACAAAATCGGCCAACTGTGCATCCTCCAATGCATTCCATAGTCTGACTTCATCATTTTCTACATCATTTCCAAAAATGATGTTTTCCCTAATTGTTGCATCCAGCATAAAAATAGTCTGTGGAATATAGCCAACATGCTTTAGCCATGCCTCTTTATTTTCCAAAACATTTTCTCCATCGACCAGAATCTGCCCTTCCTGAGGTTTCAGCAGTCCCAGAATAATATCAACAGCAGTTGTCTTTCCTGCCCCTGATGGTCCTATAATACCTACGGAATGCCCTACCTGGATTTTCATATTTGCATGATTTAGAATCAGCTTATTGCTATCAGGATAATGGAATGTAATATTATGCAGTTCGATATCCCGTTGTACTGAAATTTCTTTTATACATACAGACTCTTCTACTGATTCATTTTGAAATTCTTTCAACGTTTTTATAATACTATCCAGTGCCGGTTCCAAAAAAGAAATCTGGTTTGTAGCTGCTACAATTCGGTTAATATTAGGTAAAAGCTTTATTGCCGCCATAGCAAATGCACTTAAAGATGGAATAAGCATTTCTACATCATAATCAATATAAAGCATTATCCCAATAATAATTAAAACAGAAATAATACATCCTCCTTCAATAAATAATCTTGGAGTGGCTTGTAATGTATTGTTTACTCGATTTGCATTAGACTGTTTTTTCCCGTATTCTTTATAATTTTGTATAAAATAATCTTCTGTACCGGTTACCTTCATCTCTTTAACACCGGTAATAGACTGAAGCAGCCATTTATTTGATGCTGCACAACTCTTTTGATAAATGGTTCCCTGCCTTCTAAGTTTAGGTCTTACCGCCTTAACAATCAAAAATACCAGCATTAACATCATTATCGCAGAAAATGCAGTTACCAGCGGATTTATTATGAGAACGGTAACCGTAAGTGCCAATGCCACAACGCCGTCCGACAGCATGCCAAGCAATATGGAAAGCAACTGAAATGCATTAAGCGTATCTGATTGAATAATACGAATCACTTCTCCTGATTCAATCTTTAAAAAGAATTCATAAGGACGATATACATAAGAAGACAGCAATCTGCTCTGCATTAAAAACTGTCCATTGCTTACAAAACAATACTGCAAATAATACTGCAATACCAGATAACATGTTTTTATGACATATACTGCAACAATAAAACCGATACATGCCAGTGCAAAGTTTCTATAACTATCGATTTGAAGCACTTTACATACCTGTGCAATATACTCATTTTCTTCAATAATATTTTTATTCAGGATTGCTGATATCAATGGAATCATCATTGATATCCCAAGTACTTCCAAAAAAGCGCCCAAAATCATCATAATAAACAATATAACAACATGTCTTTGTTGTTTACCACTCAATAAAAATCTGTACTTCTTTATTATTCTTCCCATATATATGCACTCTCTCTGCCTTTACGCAAGCGTTTGTATAAATGCTACTATCTTTTTTGCCGTTTCTTTTTTGTCATATTGCCTTGTTGTTTCAGAAAGTGAATCTACATAGCTGCATATACATGCCTGTTCCATTGCCTGCATGTAGTTCATAGCTTCTCGTTTTGAAACAGATATCGTTTTATTCAGAATATCTGCTATCACTTTTTGTGCCTGTTTCGAATCATCCACTTTTATTGCTCCCGGAGCACCCTTAAAAGGCTGTCCTTCCCCAAAATACAAGGTACATTTTTGCATTAACATAGCTTCTAATATACACGTTCCCGTTTGAGTAGATACTGCAATTGCATAACGAATCAGCTCTGCTGCCGGAACCTCCAGATTAATCAGGGTAACTCCCGGAATCTCTGAAAGTTCTTTATAAAATCCAGGTTCCCGGTGTGGCTGTACCCAATGTTCTTTAACGTATACCTTTAAACCCAGAGCCGATGCTGCACATGCCAATGTTTCGATACTAAGCATCTGATTTTTGTATTCTCCCGCCCTGGGCATTGTTGTTTCTTCCGGTGTCTGTTGAAGGGAAAAATAAATAAATTTCTCATTCCAATCCGGTTCGACTGCAATTTTTTCATAATCCGCTAAATGATCCATTTTGCGTTCATATCGTATTGTATCCCATGTTAGCTTGGTCAATCGACACTGTTCTTGTAAATAAAAATCTCTGTGATTTTTATATTTGGGTGAAAATTTAATGTACGGCACTTTTAATAATCTTCGCCAAAACTGCATACTGCTGTTATAAGAAAAGACTGCTTTTTTCGTATCTAATTGAATTGCTTTCTTCTCTTTTGCTGTAAATGTTGAGGCATTATCCACACGATCAACAAAAGCCGAAAAATCCTCGCCAAGCTTTCTCTCCGTGATTCCCTCTTTGTATATCTTTTCAATCGTGTATCCTACGTTTTCAATCGATGTGCCAGAAACAAAATGTCCAATTGGTGTAATCGGTGCAAATAATGCAGTTGGAATTTTTCTTACTTTAGCAAGCGCATATAAAATATATTCCCCTGCATGATGCGGGGTTACCAGATACAACAGAAAGTCAATTCTTTCTTTTTCAAGCAAATTATTCCAGTACTTGACATGACGATAATATACCTGCTCCAGGTAATGAAAAGAATATATATCATAATGGGATTCCCTCATTAACATATGCATAGCCATTGCTTTATATGGAAGCATTCCTTCCAATATAAAACGCGGAATATCCCCTTCCATTTCCAAAAACTCAATGCAATTATGACACATTGCCAAGCGAAGTGGCTTATACTCCAATTTTTCATCTCTTTTTTCGCTTTTTTCCACATCCAAAACAATTGCACGTTCCAAAGCAAATTTCTTTTCCAACTGGCTTAAAATTTCATCTGTGATTCCGTCCCTGTCATGTATATTTCGTATGATACATCTCATTTTGTTTTCCTCTTTGCAAGTTATTCTTTTCTTACTACATTTGTGTAACCTTGCATATGGTTTCGTAAAAAACTTCCCTTACATATTTTACTTCATAATTATCCTGTACAAACTGTACTGCCTTTTCTCTTACCCGCGTTGTCTTCCCAGAATCAGTTATTATTTCTTCTATGGTGTCATATAATTGCTTTTTTTCGTATGCTGTAAAAGCAATTTCGTTTTCACATAAATATTCAAGCAACTTCATATTCTGCGGTGCATACAATAACATTGGTCTGTTAGCAGCCATATACTCCGGTATTTTGGTAGATATAGAATATTTAAAAAAACCCATCAGTATCGGATTCTGAACTTCCACATGTACTAATACGTTTGCCTCTTTTAATATTTTGTTCACTTCACTATGTGGCACCTGTTCATGAACTTCTGTAATTAAGTTGTCAAAGTAATCTTCCGGTATCATTTCCTGTGAGCCTGTGTATATTTTAAGTTTGACATTATACCCATTTTGTTTCAATTTTGTCAGTGCAGTTTCCACATCCTTTAATGCTTTCCAGCGCTCCAAATGAAGTCCCCCCGTATAAGTAAATATAATAGAATCCCCGCTGTTCTGTGATAAATTATAGAATTTTTCAAAATCAACCGCATTCATTAGTGCGATATGTGAAATACCTGTTTCTTTCTCATAGTCTTCTGCCATATAAGGACTAATAGCAAAATTAGAAACACTTTTTACATAACATTTTTTTAAATATTTTTGCAGACATCCTTTGTACCATTTACTTCCTATGATACTCTCATTCTGTAAGTAATGTGCCCAATCGTCCATAAAATGAAGAACAATTGGAATATTATATTTTCGTGATAGTTTTAATGCAATTTTCATTACACTAACACTGGCGCCACACGTATAAATCACATCCGGGTTAAATCCTTTTAAGTATTTCTCCCAATGAATTGTACCACATACCGGAGATACATCAATAAGCCGATTAATGACTTCTCGCATGTTCCCCTGGGATGTAACATTTTTTGCACCTTGAACATCGTTTACTGTAGAATGATTTTTTTTGGTCTTATTTAAAAGATTATGGATTTTTCTGATTAGATAATAAACCGGTACTACATCTAATATATACTCCGAATGTATATTGTTTCTTTTATCGTTCTCTCCTGCTTTCCTGTCCATATGCAATTCACATAAGTTTTCTGCAGGCCAACCGCTTAAAATATTTCTCAATGTAATCCCGGTTGCATTACAATTATAGATACTCTGGTTATTCAGAATTAATATATTAGGATACTTTTTCATAACTCTATTCATTCTCTTTGCATATTTTATACTTCAATGAAATCTCTCACCTGTTGAATATATCTTTCATAGCAGAATTCCGTTTCTGCCGTTTTCTTTGCTTCTCGCTTTATCTGTTCAATCTCATTTCTTTTAAGTGCCAAAATTTTTCTCAATGCTATTCCGACAGAGACATCTGTATTATCTCTTATGATGACAGCATTAACTCCATCATTCAGATAACTTTTTAAATCCGAAGAAAAATTACAAAGCATTGCCGTTCCATGCATCATCGCCTCAACTGCTTTCGTAGGGAATCCCGCCTGCGCATATCTTTCTTTCTCCGGACGAAGCAAAAAAGAAAAATCCGTTCTTATAAGTGCCTTTTGTACCTCTTCTCTGCTTACCCTGCCATAGACATTCACTTCTTTCGGTATCCGTGAGATGCCTGTGCGCTTTTTTAACATTTCTTCATTTATTCCATATATATCTATCTGAAACTTACTACGTTCTTCATCACTTAACACATCAACTGCTGAGAGTAACTGTATAATTTCGTCCTTTCCTCCCATGTTTCCAGCGTACATAATTCGAATTTTGTCGTTTTGTTCGGTATGCTCAAACTCATATTTATCCATGATAACCGGTATTTTTGTTGTTCTTAATCCCTTACTTTGAAAGTGATTATATAAAAAACTACTTATAGCAATTACACGGACAGGTTTCCGTATTATGAAACAATTAAGTAAATCATTTGCAATATAAGACTTATCCCATCTGCCCCTTTTAAATTCACATGGTGAATACCATTCTTTACTATCATGAATCAGCGTAGTATTTTTTAGCTCTCCCATACGAAGCAACATGTTGATACAGTTAAATGGCAACTCAGAAAAATGAATTATTGCGGGGGAACCTTTACGCTCACATACTATATTATCCAGTATTTTCGCCACTTTCTTTTTCAGACCAAAATAAAACGAAAAATGAGCCCATATCGTTTTTCGTTCTTCAAATATGCTATAGCAACAAATTCCTTTGTATTTATAAATATTTTTCTGTCGACCTTGCGATATTACAATCACATCATAGCCCAGTTGTTGATAAATCTTTGCAAATGCCAAATCTCGAACAGCTCCCGCATCATTATCCGGGAAATCGTTCAGGCCGATTATTACCGCATACATTATTTATCCTCTTTCACACATTGTTTAAGGTTTTCATAAAAGGTAATTCTACGTTTCATTAGCAAATCTGAACTATATTGTTTCACATTCGCTATGTTTTTTTTGCTCATGTTCTCTAATTCCTGCGGATTATTAATAAGATAGCAGATTTTTTCCACAATTCCCTGCACATCGGTAGGTGCAAACAAATATTCCTTGTCCAATAATTCTGGCAATCCTCCCACATTACTTGCTATGCACGGAAGTCCTACCGCCATTGCTTCAATAATTGTTCGTGGAAGTCCTTCTGATTTAGATGGAAAAACCATCAAATCACATGTTTTTAAAAACTCAAGCATCTTTTCATGTCCACTGATTCTTCCAATAAAATGTACAATATCTTCCGTTCCTTTTTCCTTGGCATATTCTTCGAATTCAGGAATTTTTGTTCCTTCTCCCACAAAATATACCTGAACAAAATACCCTTCCACTTTTATACGTGATATTGCATCGATTAACGTAACATGTCCTTTCCCATCACTTTCAATTGCATTGGATACGTGTACAATTCTTAATGGTTCCTGTCCTGTGTATCTCTTAGGAGCCGTCGCAATATCCTCTTCCTTTATTTCTGCACTTGAATAAGAACTTACAAATTGATGCTGTTCATCTGCAGGATATTCTTTTTGCAGCATCTCACGTGTAACATAGGATACTCCTGATGCACTTTTAATCATTCTTTTAATAAAAAAAACATTTATTATTTTTTGAAATTCTGACAATTCTTCCAGTGTCTTTGGATTATTAACAATCTCCACAGCATACGGACGATTACGTTTTCGGAACATGTACATTAGAAAACTTTCAATTTGCGCAATCCGAAAAATATAGCAATCACTTCTTTTGCCCTCTTCCCGCATAATTCCCGCAAGCCGCAGTATCTTCTTTGCCATTCCTCTAATTCCGCGATACCAGGGTAACTCAATAATGGTTACCCCTTTACCACTGACCTTTTGCATTTTCATCTCAGACTTATATGCATCAGGTTTGACCTTTCCCATCAACATAACTTCATCAAATACTGCCAGATATCTTTTCAGGAAATCATAATTATATACTGTTGGAGAGTAGAAATTACCTGCTTTATCCTTGTATAAATGTACACTTCCCGTAACCAAAACTTTCATTTTTTCTCCTCTATAAAAGTTCATTTCTCACATAATCAGTTGTCAATAATTTTTCAACTGTTCCATCTACATCCAATAACGTTGTATTGTTACTTGTATATGCTTCATCACTTTCAGTTTGTACATTTCCCTGTACAAAATATTTATCATAATTCAAGTCACGCTCATCCGCAGCAATTCTAAAATAGTTACCCAGGTCCTCTGAACGTAATCTTTCTTCCTTGGTCATAAGCGTTTCATACAACTTTTCTCCATGGCGCGTTCCGATAATATGTGTCGGTGTATCACCAAATAACTTCTTAACCGCATCCGCTAATGTCTGAATTGTAGATGCATCCGCTTTCTGAATAAAAAGATCCCCGGGATTTGCATGTTCAAACGCAAATGTTACAAGGTCAACGGCTTCATCCAAGTTCATCAAAAATCTTGTCATGTTCGGATTTGTAATTGTAATTGGTTTTCCTGCCTTGATTTGGTCTATAAACAAAGGAATAACACTTCCCCTACTGCACATTACATTTCCATATCTTGTGCAACATATTACAGTTCCTGTATCCTTTACTTCCCGAGCCTTTGCATGGATAACCTTTTCCATCATTGCTTTACTCATACCCATTGCATTGATTGGATATGCTGCTTTATCGGTCGACAAGCAGACAATTTTTTTAACCCCCGCATTTATTGCTGCATTTAACACATTATTTGTGCCTTCAATATTTGTTCTGACAGCTTCCATTGGAAAGAATTCACAGGAAGGAACCTGCTTCAATGCAGCGGCATGAAATATATAATCAACTCCACGCATTACACTCGTTAAACTATCTGGATTTCTTACATCACCAATATAAAATTTAAGTTTCTCGCTATTATACAGTTTTCGCATATCATCCTGTTTCTTTTCATCTCTGGAAAAAATGCGTATTTCCTTAATATCAGAATCCAGATACTTCTTTAACACCGCATTTCCAAAAGATCCTGTTCCGCCAGTTATTAAAAGTGTTTTTCCCTTAAACATTACTTAATCCTCTCATTTCTTCTTCTAATTGATTTATTAAATGTTCTCTGGAAAACATTTGTTTTCCATATAAGTATCCATTACTACTATACTCTTGTAATTGTTTCTTGTCCACATTGCTTATCCACTGTGCTTTTCTGATAAGTTCATCTGCAGATATTTCGTCTGTAACGATACCAGCTTTCGCTTCCAGAATTATTTTCTTTGCTTCTCCTTGTACGCACCCTAAAACGGGCATTCCACAAGCCAAATAAGTTTGCAGCTTTGCCGGAACCGTCATTCTGAAAATTGGCGAGTCTTTTAATATCAATAATGCCACATCTGCTTGGTGGAGCAATTGTGGAATTTCACGTTCCTCTCTATTTCCATAAAAGAGAATTTTCTTGTCCAACCCCATTTTTTTTGTCTTGTTTTCAAGACTCTCCCTGTTTCGTCCATCACCTACTAGTATCCATCGCACACACCTTTCCCGCATTTTACTTGCTGCTTCAATTACTAATTCAAGGCCTTGTCCTTCTCCAAGGTTTCCAGTGAATATAATATCAAAAAACTCTCTTTTACCATGTGCCTTATAGCAGTTGGAGTCTACTGTGGAAAATTGCGGCCAATATTTCACTTTGTTTTGCTCTTTGTCCGTTTGTGGAAGCCTCCTTTGTATACTTGGTATAAACTGGCGTGAAGCTGTCAGTAGAAGGTCGCAATTTAAATATATCTTATGAACCAACCTCTCCAGCATATAAAGGATTGCTTTATTTTTTAATCCTGTAATTGCCACAACATTTTCCGGCCACAAATCTTGCACATTCATAATCACCGGAACGCCTGTCTTTTTCTTCAAACGAAGTGCCGGCATACAACATGTTATTGGTGAAGTTTCAAACACATAAATTATATCCGGGTGGAACCCTTTTACCATTTTCACTCGAGCATTTCCAAACACCCAAAAAGACAAATAATTCAGAATCATGCCTATAGAAGAGTGTCCTCTTGGTATAATTGGAATTCTAACCACTTCCAGTTCATTCCAAACCTCTTTCTGTATCCCCCAAAAGGTATAGCCCGGATATATTTTCCCCTGAGGATAATTTGGTTTCCCCGTAAAAACTCTGATTTCATGTCCTCGCTTTTTTAATTCTAGAGCTAATTCATTTATGCGAAACCTTTCCGGGAAGAAATACTGTGTTACAATAAGAATTTTCATGTGAATTCCCCTAGCAAATAAGTACGCCCACCTTTCCAATTAATTCAAGACATACCTTTCCCTCTTCATTATATTTTACTTTATAAAATGAGCCATTTTCAACCGAATCTGGTTCTTCAAAAAGACCCCGATAAGAATCAATAAAATAATCTTCCGATTTCATAATGAAAACATATTGATATTCTCGAAGTTCATCCGCAAATTCATCTTCTGATACATACCGGATTTTCTCGTTTGGCATCATTTCCGGATGATTCTTAATATGTTCTTTATATATGGACTCAGAAGCACACATTCCATCATTTCCTCTGATTGAAACTCGCATCCATGGTGAAACAGTTCCCGCAAATACGTGCTTGTTATCGCCTCTCCCATTATTTGTAATATAATAAACACGATCTCCTATTTTTGCTGTGCTTTGCGTCATTTTCTCTATATCGTCAAAGGGATACATGTATTCGCTGTTAAATCCGCGTCCTGTATTTTTATTTATAATAAAATTTAATGGTGTGCTAATTATAATCAAACAGCAAATTGCCAAAGCCAGTACTGCTTTTTTTATATAAAATGAATGTTTGAAATTTGTTGAGTGATTTATTGCATATACTTTTTCTAAATTCTGCAAAAGTAATATCAGTATAAACAATACCATTACGATACCATAAGACCCCATATATCTCTCATGCGAATCTACTACCGTTCCACTATAAACATTATAGAGCCGAATTCGGGATACTAAGATTATGGCACCATAGCCTATCGCTCCAATTGTAAGCAATACCGATTTTTTCAGGATATCCGTTTTATATTTCTTACGCTTTAATCCCAACCAGACGAAGGCACTTACCATTTGTAATGTGACTACGACTCCCATATAGGAAGCATTATACCATCCCAGTTCCCACGTGTTCTCTGTCCACATATCCTTTAAAAAAGTTATCCATAGCTGTTTCTGTTGTGCATCCGGTTCTGCTTTTACGAGCTTGTTATATATTTTTGATGAAAATATTTCTGTTGTTGTCTCTGCCTGTGTTTCTTTTATATCTGAGGAACTGTTGCTTACTGTCTTCACTTCATCTATTGCTATCTCTTTTTTAGAATATCTGTCAAAAGATACAAAGGAAAGTATAATGGTGCCCAAAAACAATATAATCCAAATCCACTTTGAAAATTTTCTTTTCTCAAGGACATAATCCAAAGCTAAAATTCCTACAAACAGCAGGGCGAAAAAAATTCCATACCGCTTTGTTAATGTCAAGGCTATCAGCCCCAACGTCAATCTGACCACGTTAAATCCTGTTATGCCTTCCTGCAACCAACATACCATTAAATAAGCCATGATTGCTCCCAGCAGGCTATCTGCATACACGGTACAGAAGGAATCGTTAATAAACATGATTGGCACTAACACTGTTGCCAGTACCAGTGGGATTATATAAAAAGAATGCTTTTTTTCCGTTTTCCAGCAAACCGCCAATAAGGAAACCATTGTAATCTGATATCCCACATAAGTTATGGGTTCGCTAAACAGGCCATTCCAATAGGTAAAAAAGTACTCCAGCAACGTGGCAAATGGCGGATAATCCAATGCCGCAACCGTAGTGTACGGATGCTTTGACATGGAATTGAAATAAAACATATCTTTAATTGCTGTTCCCCAATGGATATATTCATCACATCTTGTATACCAAATTCCACGATTATAAATCAATAGCCCAGCAAAAATAACAGCGAATATTATCATGGAAGGACAGTAAATCTGAGATAACCTCATTTTGTTTTTATTAAATTGATAAATAATACTTACAAACAGGATGAGTGCAATCAGAATTACTAAATAGATTCCCTCTTCCAAATGATTACCCAATCCAAAAATATATAAAACTGTTCCGATACTCAGAACTCCAAGTCCCACTGTTTCTTCAAATCTCTTATTCCAAAGCAGCATATAGAAAACACCAAAACTATATAGCACAAAAAGCATCAGTGCCAGCCAGAACAGTACCGTATACTTTACAAATGCAATTTTTATTGTGATTCCTGTATTAATATCCTTATTGCCGATTTCTCCCCCTGCATAGTTTTCACTTCCATACAGATAAATCCCATTTCCCTCCTGTACCTCACCATACTTTAACTGAAACATATACTGTGAAGTTATATCTAATGGCTGATGATTAAAGTCTAAGACCAATTCTCCCTGCTCACCCTCATTACATTCCACATAAACATCCTGAGAAATCAAAATCTGTCCTGTTTTATTATTAATAAAAGAGACCTTTATGTCCCCTTTTATCTGCTCCTTTGCCAGAAAAGGAATCGTAATATGCTCTATCCACTTTACATTAGGTGCCCATGTCTGGCTTGCAGTTCCTGCACCGACATCATACCATACCGTTGTATCATCCGGTGCCACAACTGTATCCAAAAGTTGCCATCTGTTAATAAAACATACTCCCATCCCAATAATAATGATAATATAAATTAAATTTCTTTTCAACGTATCCCGAATAGTCATTCATATACTCCTCTTTATTCAATTCTCTATCTATTTCTTTTTATAATTTGCTCTGCCAATTCGTCTTTTAACAAAAGCAATGTGACAAGATATGTTATAACGCACACTGCTATTTTGCATGCCAATTTTATCCAAAATCCTATCATCAGTTGATTAATTCCCAAAACAATCGGTATAAATAAAATACTTGCAATTATTACTTTTATTTGGTGACCTATAAATCCTCTATGACAAAGATAAGGAGCTGCCTTTACTGCCAGTATGGTACACACAATAATTTCCGTAATCAACGTTGCTATTGCTGCTCCCGTACATTTCATTTTTGTGATAAAAATATAATTGAGTACCATATTCACAAATGTCCCTGTCAATGTAGCAGCAAACATATACTTCTCTTTCTTAACAATTAATAATACTCCGGCTCCGAACAAGTTCCCTAAAGTCGCAAAGATCAAGGATGAAAGTAAAACCGCAAGACTTCCTGTGGCTGCAAGATATTCCTTTCCTCCTAAAATCACTATGATCTCATTCCGCAGCAGACTCCCCCCCACAGCCATCGGAATCGTCAGACCTGTAATCAGTTGAAATACTTCCTTGAACGACTTATCATATTCCGTTTTATCCCGATAATACAAACTGCTAAGTCGGACTGCATATACTGTGACTACAGAATTAATCAAGGATTTAACAATATTGTATAACTTTGCAGCCGCTGTATAATAACCGACCTGCTCATCTCCCCAGATCCATCCGAGCATCGTGGTGTCCAGATTCACATAAATTGCTGTTGCAAGTGTCGTAGAAAAAATAAGCAAAATCGGACGTAAATGTTCCAATATCTTCTTTGAAAATACAATCTTAAGTGTCAGTTTTTTTCTAACATAAATATGATTTGCAAGGCCAATTCCAACAGTAGAAATCATCTGAATAATGACGTAGCGATAAACATCTTCCGGATTCCTTACAAAACATAACAACAAAACCAGGGAAAGGATCTGAAAGATAATACTTCGAATCGTCACATAGGCATATTCTTCATATATATTTAATACCCATTCCATTCCAATTGCATTTGAAAGAATCTGAAAGGAATAAATTGCAATCAGCCACCGGTAATTATGAAGCTTCACACTGAATATCAGTGTAACAAATAAACACACATAGGCAAAAACTGCAGACATAAGACTTGCCGTCCACATTTCATCTGCAAACTTTTGAAACTCTTCCTTCTGATAACTTCTCTTGGCTCCTTCACGAATTGCATAGGATGCAATTCCAAGACCTCCAATCAATATAAAATAATTTGCAATGGAACTTGCATAATTCGTCTGTCCGACTCCTTCCGGGGATAATACTCTGGTAATATATGGGAACGTAATGAGCGGAAACAACAGGGAAAATACCGTTTTAATTCCATTAAGCAGGACATTCAGACTCATAGATTTTCTTTTCATATAATGTTCCTCATTCCCTATCTCACCATCATCGCAATCCACGTCTTAATCATCTCATAATAATACCTCTTCTTACCGATCAGATGATAATGATAAAGTAATTTCATTGTATCCCGGTATCCCTTCCGTGTATCAGAGACGCCTCCACTGGTAAAATTCGTAATAATATCATAGGTCTTAAAATACCGGATTTCTTTCTCATTACGAATTCTCAGCATAAATTCATAATCCGCAGAATAGGGATATTCAAGAGAATACCTTCCAAAGGTATCATACAGCTTTTTACTGATAAAGCAGGATGGATGGGTAATCATATCCTGTTCTATGAACTCATGGTTTTTAATATAAACCATTGTTTCCCTTCCGTCCTTGACTGCTCTTACTGCTCCATACAGAATCGAATACCGATATCCGGTATAAAGGTTCTTCATGATCTCCAGTGCGTCCGGTTCATAATAATCATCGCTGTTAACAATGCCGATCAATTCCCCGGATGCCACTCCGATTCCTTTGTTCATGGCATCATAGATTCCCTGATCCTTTTCTGAGATCCAGCGCATCCGTCCTTGAAATAACGGCTCATATTTACGAACAATATCCATAGTTCCATCTGTAGATGCCCCATCTATAATGATGTATTCATAGTCCTGACAGGTCTGATTCAACACGCTCTGTATCGTTCGTTCTATGGTCATCTCACTGTTAAAACATACGGTAATAATTGTAAAAAGCATGTCTCTATTCCTTTACCTTATAATAATTCATCTTACACAACAGATCTTTTACTTTGCATTTCCATTCCGTATAGTCATAAGTAAGTCCACCTGACCCGGAGACACCACGGATCCTTGGATATAGTGGGAAATTGCTCACGTAAATATGATTGTCCCTTAATATTCCGGTATAAACATGCTCCAGGAAGACACCTTCCCGATCCATGACACGTCCATATTCATTTTCAAAATATTCCTCAAACTGCTTTACCGGCATAGCATAAATCCTAGTATCATAAATATCCCTCCGCGTTGGATTGGGAATATTAAAATATGTTCTGGTTTTCTTAAGGCTGGATGTAAGCTTCGCAATATTATCGATCTGAAGTCTTCCTGTCATTTTAACAAAATATGGTTCATTCTTCAACAATTCACTATGTTGAAAAACATACCTCATAATCTCTCCCTCTCCATAACCCTTTCCATGGATACCGGCCTGTTCTGTATCCCCCTGAAATGACAGATATTCAAGCTGTGTCTGATGCTCTTCTGCCCTCTGTAGCAACCCTTCAAAGATATCTCCACCGTAATTACTGTTCTCGGCAAAAATAATCTTTGAAAACGCTTCAGATTCTACCAATGGCCGAAGTCCCTGCAGATACTGCTCCAGCCGTTCCTTTTCATCCCGTACCACCAGTTGTCCCATCTGACAGGAAGGGCGGATCGTTCCTGTCACGATTCCGACAATTCTCCCTTTTTGTGCCTGCACGGATGAAATGACCATTCCTGCAAACAGCATCGGGAACCAGCTCATCTGTGTCGATTCCATACTGTTAACTGCAACACCGCTTCCCAGTAAAAGGATTGCCATGATCACAGTGAGGTAAAAGGTTTTGCGGTCCTCTACCTTTACAACATAATGCATAACACTGATGATCGCTGATAACGCAAGGAGAAGTCCACAGTATCCTGTCGCATAATATATTTTAATATACATACTTTGTATCACCAACTGGGAACCAAGATCAACTCCAAACACATGCTGTAATACAGATCCATTTGCACACTTCTGAAGAATCCTCTGCCATTCCCCATACCGGCTATACATATTCCCAAGATCGAAAAGCCGGCTGCCAAATATCCCCGCAACGCTCTCTTTGTCGATCACTCCTATGACAGGCGCATATAAGAGCACTACCACTCCCAAAAGTCCAATCACCATAATAGTGAGCAATGCCCCGGAAAGCCGCTGATTGCGCAGAACCAGCTCTACAATGTAAATACCGATCACAGCATATACAGCCAGCATGAGTGCCATCTGGATTCCGGCATCCGAAAAAAACACCATATACGGACAGACAATAAATATTGTAAAAAGCTTTATCATAGAATTTCTGGCATACATTGCAATAAATACCATGGCAAGTATGAGGGCAAAGGCCATATCGGTATCATTATAGTAAAAGTCCCCTCCTGCGTCCTTTACGAGCCAGAGCTTTATTCCAAAATTACAGATACGTTTCCCAAGATTCAGATAGACAATAAGATATGATGCCAATACGAGGGAACCATAGCACTCCTTAATTCTGTCATAATAAATTCTCCCGACAAAATATAATAAAAATGCCGACATCACCTTAAAGTAAGTCTGATATCCCCCCGCAGACCGAAGCCACGAAACGGTTAGAAGAATACCATACGCTGACATAATGGCATCCGTAATGCTGAAATGGCTGCGAAAATCCGGTCTGACCAGAGCAATCTGATATGCCAGTAACAAAATCACCAGTATGACCATCCCGTAATCCAGGATCTGATATGGATAAAGCATATCTACAAATTGTTTTATAAATAAGAAAAAAGACATATGCTAACCTCTTAAATGTAATCAACAGGACAATATTTCTTCTTTGTATTTCTCAATAGAAACATCCTTCGTTAAATGTCTTGCCAGATAATCCCTTCCGTTTTCTCCCATCTGCTTCAAAGCTTCACTATCCTTCTTCCGGATAAACTCATCCATCAATTCATGAATTGCATCATAATCCTCCGGAGCAACTACCTTACCACATGCAGCCTCCTCCACAATCAGTCTTGCTTCCGATCCTTCCTCCAGTATTCCAAATACCGGTTTGCCCGCTGCCATAACACCATACAACTTGCTTGGAACCGATACGCCTTTAATTCCCTTGGCATTGACAACAAAATGGACGTCGCCTGCATTCAGGCTGTAAATGAGATCCTTCTTCTCCTGGTAGGGAATAAAAACTACGTTTTCGAGGTGATGCTGTCTTTGATATTCCTTCAGTTCCTGCAATACAGATCCTTCCCCGACAAATGCAAAAGCAACCTCTTTTTCCTGTTTATACTGTGCTATCAGCTTTAACAGATTCGGCAAGTCATAATATAATCCGATATTTCCGGAATACATGATGACAAACTTATCTCCCAGACCATATTTTTGCCGGAATTTCTGTACTCCCTGATCACTTTTAGAGAGAGGATAAATTTCCTTTTCATTAATCCAGTTATTGATATAAGCATACGGAACCATCCGGGAAGCGAACCGGTTCTTAAGGGTTTCAATCATATCCCTTCCAACTACAATGACTTTATCCGCAGCCCTGCAGCTATGCTTGTCAAGCATCATCATCATATCTAAAATCAGTTTATTACTGGTAAATTCAACTGCCTGAACCTGCTCCGGATTAAAGTCCTGAATATTGTATATCAGCTTTGCCTTTTTGAGATGCTTTCCAATCACGCCAAGCAATCCCCCAAGCACCGGCGGCTGGGAAATGGTAAAAACATAATCCTGATGTTCCACACGAAATGTGGCTGCAATTGCAGAGAAAAAATATGAAACAATGTTTACAATTCTGCTTGGGGCAAAATCCTTCCGGAATTCCGGTACCCGGATACGAAGTACGTCCACGCCATTCATATTCTCATAATAATACTTATGCTTACGATAGTACTGTGACACTTTCCCTGTATAAGAAGGAACAGTACAAATTACGGTTATATGAAAGGACTCCTGCAATCCTTCTGCAAGCTCTGTAAGAATCTGACCTGTAGATGCCACATCCGGATAATAATAGTGAGCATAAATCAGGAGATTTTTCTTGTTTTCATCCCTGTATTTTTTCCATATAAAAGCATCCTTTATGGAAAGCAGAACAAATTGTCCATTCGTCTGTACGTACCGCTTCCAAAGCCGCTTGGGATCCTGTACCAGACGATACATCCATTCCAGGTAATGTCTGCGCATCCAGTCAGGGGCTCTTTTTACCGTTCCGGCATGGAAATCAAAGCCTGCCCCTACTCCAAGCATCACCGCATGAATTCTTCCCTGATGCTCATACATCCATTTTTCCTGCTTGGGAGCCCCCAGTCCAACCCATACAAAGTCTGCTCCGGATGCATTGATTCTTTCCACCGCCTGCCGATCCTCTTCTTCCGTGAGGGGTCGGAACGGTGGAGACTCCATTCCTGCAATCTTCAAATCCGGGTATTTACTTCTTAGATTCTTTTCCAGCGCTGCAATCGTTTCCGGTGTGCTGCCATAAAAATAGTGGGAATATTCTGTATGCTCGGTAGCCTTCCATATGGCCGGCATCAGATCCGGCCCGGCCACCTGTTCTGCACTCCGATATCCCCTAAGCCTTTGAACCAGTGCCAACGGACTTCCATCCGGTAACGCCAAAAATGCAGAATTCTGTATCTTTCGATATTCTGCATCCTTTTCTGACATTACAGTAGTGTGAACATTGGACAGACAGATAAACTGCCCACGGATCTCTTCTAAATGCTCTATCATTAAATTTACGGTTTCCTGCATATTGGTAATGGCGATGTTCACCCCCAATATACGATTTGTAAATGGCTTTTTCATTCTGTTATTCCTCATCGGAAAGCTTTCGGATCACCCTTGCCGGATTTCCCGCAATTACGCAATTATTCTCAAATTTCCCGGATACTACCGCTCCGGCCCCCACTACACAATTATCTCCAAGTACGGTTCCCTTTAGTATCAATGCATTGCATCCGATAAAACAATTCTTACCAATCGTAATCGTTTTCGTCCCAATCTGCTCTTTGAGATCTTTCCGGCGTGCCTCCGGTTCAATGGGATGAAAATCATTATCGAGAATCTTCACATTACCGCCAATGTTGGTATCATCTCCAATCGTAATTCCTTTTCTGGCATAAATGGTAGCGCCGGAGATCCCTACCCGGCTGCCAATATGGATTTCTGCATCCTTCACTCTGGTAACAATAATAGTTCTGGAATACAATCCAACCAGATTTGATAAAAAAGAACTCTTTATCGTACAGTCCTCACCGATTGTAATTACAGAACCGGAAGTATTATAGATAAACGGCAGCCCCTTAAGCTTAAGGTGTTTGCCTGCCTTAATCTGGTTCCATTTCATATACAACTTAAATATAGCACTAAACATGAATCACTCCTGCTCTGCTTCTTTCTGAAGGCACTGAAGTGCCTCCGGGTACTGCTCCATAAGCAATTTCCATACCTTATCATTATTCTTCTGCTGTCCCGTATTGCTGACCCATAAACCGCTCTTTCTGGTAGAAAGGATATTATAATAAACCAAAATCGTCTGATTGCAATTCACCGTCTTAGTTCCGGCCAGTAACTCCATGCACTTTAACCACAGGTCATCCACTGCCAAAGCATATTTTTGCAGCTTCTCCTGATCGAAGGCTTCTTTCACCACTGCCCCCGGCGGGTATAAGATCCCACTGCAGCCTACTGCCAGCGTTGCCAGAGAAGGAGCTTCCCTTCCATTATCCGGCCAGTCATTATAAGGGAGAAACTCTCCCTGCTCATCAAAGGCAATCCGGTGGCTCCATTGACAAATTACATCCTGTGGAAACTCCAGATGTGTCTTCCATAATTTTTCCAAGTGATTCTCCGGATATAAAATATCATCATCGGCTGTCACAATGATTTCCTCCGGAAACTGTTTCATTGCTTCGAAATATTTCTTATGGGACTTCAGATCTTCACAATAACGGATTTCAAGCCCCCGTCCGGTTAATCGCTGTACGCTTTCCGGCAGCTGCTGATCCGGGAACTGTTCTTTTGCCAGCCATAAAATAACCCTCTTGGGTTTTAACGTCTGATTCAGCAAAGAAGAAATCGTCTTCCAGACCTGATCAATTCTCCCCGGATAGGTGGTCAATGAAACGATGACCGGACCATCCTCAGAAATCCCTGTTTCACACTTTTTCTTCTGTATAATGGGATAAATCAGATTCAGAATCAGTTTATTTACTTTATATAATAATTTCCAGTAAGGACAATTTCTTTCTTTTGCCCTTACAACACTCTCATAAAAAAAACGTATCATCCTGTTATCCTATGGATCTTCTTGCAATCTGCTTATATGAAAACTCATGCCGCCGGTTACTTAGCGCTGCCTGCTTCATCTTCTCATATTCTTCCGGGTGATCCAACAGCCCTTGAAGTTCTGTCTTAATCACTTGTACCGAATCCTCTTTCAGGAAATGGACATTACCGCCAATATCTACGTGGGTCGTTCCGTCCCAATATTTACACAGCATGGGAATTCCCTGTGCCACCACCTGCTCCCAATATACGGAATGCCTTCCCGGGAACACGATCAGATCTGCTGTGGCAAAATATTCATATGGCTGGTCTCCTCTGGCCCAGCCCATATATTGAATCTTCTTTCCATCACATAAAGTATCAAATCGTTCTTTCAGGCCTTCCTCTACAGAACCAAAGATCAGCAGGCGAAGCCTGGGATGCTCAATTTCTTTCACTGCCTCCATCAGAAGCAATGTCTGGGTTTTGAACGAATCGATTTTTCCGCCCGTCATCACGAGGAAATCATTTTCCCGGATACCATATTTCTCCCGGATTGCCTTTCGAACCTCCGGTGACGCTGCGCGTTCCACACATTCATCGTCTGCACCCATGAAAAGCAGATCTGTTTTCTCTTTTGCAATACCATAGATATTCTGCAGGAAGTCCACACGTGACGGCATAACGCCAAAGAACTTATCCACATAAGGTTCTACGGCTTTCGCACATGGTTTCCACCAGAAACGGTATAATGTATTTCTTGAAAACCAGTTCCGCGCACTGTTTGAAAAATCACTGTGATTGTCCGCATTCACCTTCACTTCCGGATGATGCTTTTTATATTTTGCCACTTTACGGATATCCTGAAACTGCAGATTATGGACGAAAATGACATCCGGCCTTATTTTCTCAAGCAGGGGATAAAACCCTTTAAAAATTCCAATCTGTTTATTGATCTTATAAGGAATCCTGAAAGCAAACGGAAGTCTTATAATATGAACGCCATCCGGATTGATATAGTCACTTTCCGTCTGGCAAAGTCCCCATTCTCCTTCATGGAAGCAATGATCTGTGGTAATCAGAGTAACATCATGTCCGTCTCCTGCCTGATATTTAATGATTACATTTTCCTGATAATTGAGTCCCTCGGTATATCCCATGGACAAACAAACATGAACAATCTTCATAAGGCTGTTTGACCCTCCATATATGTTGCTGACTGATTTCGTCACAAGACTTGCAGACTATTCAGAATCGTATAAATCATGGCTCTGAATAGTCCGCAGGTCATAAATATCAGACAGGCTCTTTACCTTAAAGCGCAGTATATTTCCCTGAAGAAAGGCAATGAATTTATTACTGGAATAAACCTTCTTCACGCTGAATGTAATTCCGTATTTCTTTAACACTTCCCGGCTCTGCTCAATTGCCAACAGATAAGGCCGGTAAATGGCATCCTTTAATCTCCGGGAATATGTTCCGGAACTGATATTTACCTTCTGTTCGCTTAAATATCGCAAATTCTGGAAATGATAAAAAATTAACGGGAATTCTTCTCCACTTCCTTTTACCTTTAATCGGATCTCTCTATCCTGCACTGCTGCCAGTTCATACTGCCCGAGGTTCCATGGAGCCACTCCACCGCCTAAATGCTGCAGCTCATGAACTCCTTTAAAGAGCTTCGGAAACTTTTCCAGATACTTCTGATCCCCCATCCGCTCCGGCTCATACAGGTGATAGCACCATTCCAGGCAACGCTCCTTCCACCAGTTCAGAGCTTCCTGGGAATTCTCAGACTGATTGAAATAATTAAACTCCACGCAGTATTTACCGCTTCTCTTACATAAGCGTCTGCCATTCCAGTTATTCTTAAAACGGTGCTCGGTAATGGTGATATCATTTCCCGGCTGTTCCATTTCATCAAACAACACCTGTGGATCTGCGAAGAAATATAAGTCCGCATCAATATAGGTGCAGCTTGGTTCCTTAAAGTGCTTCAGGACATATTCAATCGTAACCGGAGTACAGGTCCAGCAGTATTCTGCCTTGGAACGCTCTTCCTTCAGTTTCAGTAAGGTTGCATCCTCTATTTCAGAATGATGAACGATCACTGCATGCTCCAGTTTCAGATCCTTCAAAACCTCATAAGAAGAATCATCGAAACAGAAGATATATAATTTGAACTGATCGGACACTTTCTTAAGGGAATGATAGAGTGTCAATCCCTTATCCAGATAATAGCTGTCAAATAACGTACAAAATACCATTGTCCCTGTCACTTTCTGTCCTTCATTTCTTTTAAATATTCCTCATAATCACGAATATATTCCGATCCATCGTAATGGGTATTGGCTAATACCAGAAGTACCGAATCCCTGGAAAAGTCATACATATCCTTCCAGAGCATTTTAGGAATATAAACTCCCATCATCGGTTTGTCAAGCTTCACAATGATTTCTTCCGTGCCATCTGTGATACGCACCTTGCTTTCGCCTGCCACATTAACCAGAACAAATTCCGATTCCCGGTTCGCATGCTGTCCACGGACAACCGTATCATCCGAATCATAAATATAAAACACTCTCTTAATCTCAAACGGAATGGCCTGTCCGCCCTCAATCACAACAAGCTTTCCGCGTTCGTCTCCCAGATCTCCAAAATGTAAGATAGGGCACTGTTCTTTTAAGCTCATAAATACTCCTTAGGATGTTCTGTCAGTTTGTTATTCATACTACATATGTGGTACGCCATATCAGAATCGGTTCAAGGCATCTATAACCACATTCTGTTCATCCTCTGTCATGCCATTATACATCGGAATGGACAATACGGTCCCGGCAAGATGCTCTGTAATCGGGAAATCTCCCTCGTGATGCCCCAGATACCGGTAAGCCTCTGCCAGATGTGGAGGAATCGGATAATGAATAATCGTACCGATTTCCTTCTCATTCAGATACTCAATCAACCGGTCTCTCTCTTCACACCGGATCACATATTGATGATAAACACAGGTAGCCCCCTCCGGAATCTGTGGCAGTTTTATCTTAGGATTATGTATACCCTCCGTATAACGTGAGGCGATTGCAATCTTTTCCTGCGTCAGCTCTTCCATATGAGACAACCGGATACGCAATAACCCTGCCTGGATTTCATCCAGACGGGAATTGGTTCCTACCACCTTATTATAATAGCGTTTTTCACTGCCGTAATTTCGAAATACCTTAAACTCTTTTGCCAATGCTTCATCCTTTACTACAACCGCCCCTCCATCACCAAAGGCTCCGAGGTTCTTGGACGGATAAAAGGAAAAGCAGCCCACGTCTCCGAAGGTTCCGGTCATTTTCCCTTTGTAACAGGCTCCGTGAGACTGGGCACAATCCTCCACCAGCTTCAGATGATACTTTTCACAAAGCCTTACAATCTCATCCATCGGAGTTGCAATTCCGTATAAATGCACCACAAGGATTGCTTTGGTTCTGTCTGTGATCTTACCTTCGAGATCCTTCACATTGATTCCAAAATATTCATCCGGCTCTACAAAAACAGGGGTTGCACCGTTGATTGTAATTCCCATAACACTTGCAATATAGGTATTTCCCTGTACCAGAACCTCATCCCCTGCTCCGATTCCGAGAAGCCGGAATGCAATCCACAGTGCATCCAGTCCGCTTGCAAGTCCTACACAGTAATTTCCCCCGGTATAAGCAGCAAATTCCTCTTCAAAGCTGCTGACTTCCTTTCCGAGGACATACCAGCCGGAACGAAGCACCTCCAGTGCCTTCTGCTCAAATTCTTCCTGATACCGGTAGAATCCCCGGTCCATACGATTAGGCATGATTTTCATCTTTTACCATACCGCCTTTCTTCCAATATGCGATGATACAGATCACAACACCAAATATACCGCTGAACATTCCTGTACTCAGTACCCTGCGGAAATATTCCCATTCTTCCATCCGGTCAACTGCTCCTGTTACATGGACAGACCAGGTACATGCTAAAATAATTGCGGTCACAATCACCCAAATACCAAGGAAGAGTACAAGCAACTGATTTTCCCTGTCCGTAACAATATCACGTACTCTGCAAAGACCTGCTTTAATTCTACCATAAAAGGGTGTATCAAGGGAAATCCTTCTCTCTCCGCACCTCAGAATGCATATTTCCTTTGCTGGCAGTCCTTTATTAAACCAGTATGGCTTTGAGGTCTGGAAATACAGCAGTTCTCCAACAAAAAGAAACATCAGGTTCTTATATGACAGATTAAAAAAGAAAGGATCCGATAACCCTAAAACACAAAAGCTTATGATTATGGCAAGTTCAGTTTTCTTCTCGTTCCTGACATAATAACATATCATACCAATCATGAGAGTCGTCACAATCAAAAAAGGAATAACACCAATTTGTAAGAAGGAATACAGGAAAGAACTGTCTATCATATAATTATCATTCGGAGTCTCTCCAAATCTCGTACCAAACAATGTAACCGGCTCGGTCGTAAGATAATAATAGGAATAGGCCCACCGATTATGCAATACCTTGTCCATGATCTGGAACAGTCTGCCGGAGGTAACAAGCGGTCCCACAATCGATATCAGTGCACAACCCGGATATGCGATCAGCAGAATAACCTTCTCAACCACAGACACCCTTTTGCGCAGCTGCAGCCACAGGTTAACCAGAAGATAAAAGGTTGCGACAATCAATCCCGTATTGGAACAGGAATAGATATAAATGTACACAGTTCCAAGAAACATCAATGCAGAACTCATAAACAGTTCTTTCTTCGTCTGCTTTCCCAGCACATACATGATCAGAACCATCAATATAATATAGGTCGTAAACAGGGTATTCGGATACGGATACCCCAATGAGCGCCGGAGCACCTGACCGAAACCGGCACGGTCATTAAGATAAGTAATATCCTGTTTCCAGCCAAATACCGACAGGAAAACCAATACCGTAAATGAAATAGACAAAATCGCTGCAGCCCATTTCATGACTCTTTTTAACGATACATTCTTCATTCCGAGCATCATGGTAAAATACAGGAGTAACCCTTTCTCTCCTGTATTATAATACACAATAAGGCTTATGAAAAGCAGTGTACCCATCAGCAGATATTCCGCAAATGTATGCCTTGTCATGGCGATTTTCAAAAGAAACAACAGCATCCCGATAACCAGCATGATATTGTAAGGTAGCATTCCTTCATACAGGCCAATTGCCCTGGCTCCGAACATCACCGTAAAATAAGCCAGATAGATAATTTCCGATAATTGTATTGTAGTACTTTCAGTTTTATTCATCCTGTTTCCCCGTTTTATTCCATATATTCCACAAATACATTCCAGCGATAAAAAGCAGATAATTTCTTCCGATATAAACCGAAACAATATGCGCCTCCACAATAGTATACACCGAATAGGTAGAGAACAATATCATTTCAGCCAGCCTGTCCTTTTTTAAAAAATATCCGAGTAACAAAAACAGACAGGCTACGACAATAATCCCTGGAATGATTCCATACCAGTAAAAAAGCCGTACCCATCCCATATCAAAATAATAGGTATTATGAGGACTCGAAAACAAAGACCAGGTACTTATCGTGCCTTCCTTATATGTGGTATCCACAAGACTATGGATTCTTCCTGTCAAAAGCTTATCCAGAAACAGATAAATCTGAACCTTGCGGGTCAATGGTGCTCCCCAATAATACTCAAACAGACTCATTGCATCCTTCGCTGCAAAAAAGGAAAGCCCGATGCTCCCTGTTACTGCAGCAATATTGGCAGTCGAAAACAGTCGTTTTCCCCATTTTGCATGCAGGTGATCTGCCATGAAGAACAAAACAACCGCAACGGTAACGATGGCCATGGATGTTTTGGAATCCGTCAGGAAAAAGAACAACAGATTCAAAATCCAGACTGCCAGATAATGAAACCATTTCCATTTTGTATGATAAAGATACATGGCAAGGGAGGTAATCATCCACACCATGCACTGCAGCGCATTCGGATGTCCCATTCCCAGTACATATCTGGTTTCCACTCCACCACGTCCAAAGTCCTGAGCTAATGCTGCTGCCCCATAAATACCGGTAATCGACAACAATATAATCCCAACACAGCCGGTAAGCGTAATCCAGAAAACCATTTTAAGACATCGAATCATGTCTTCTCCCTTACAGGCAGCTAAGAACAAAACAATTCGGAGTATTTCATTCCTTCCGGTGGCATAATAGGATATCGTTCCCAGAATAAGTAAAACAGCTATTCCAATATTATCTCTTATGGTATATTCTGACGTACATTCTGCACATAGAAACTTGATGAAGCAAAGCAGGAATGTAATCCGGAAGGTCCAGCCCTCAAAAGGATACAAAAATTCACTTTTATCCAGAATCACCAGTATAACCTCTATAATTACAGCCAGCTGAAAGCTATACGTCCCGACAGTTTTTAATGTACTTTTCCAATCCTGTTTTAACCTGTTCATTCAAACATTCCCTTTTCTTACTGCTGTTTAAGGATATTGCTTTCCCTGTGGATCAATAAACACCCAATCCTTCCACAGATCCTTCATCTGTACTTCATCAAATACCTGACTGTTCTTCTGAATGGTAGGCCGGATCATAATCTTATCTGTTCTGCCATTTAGTCTCGCCCCCCAGAAGCTGAAGGTGGAGTTGGCACAGATATTCCCCTCACACCGGCTCATCAGATACATATCATAAAAGCTGTCATCGCCATGATTAATATCTACTATCGTATATTCTTCCCACTGATAATGCTCTCTAACATAGGCAGTATCATCGGAGAAAATAAAGAAATGAGGATCTTCGATCTTCTCCTTCATGTAGTCCAATGCGGATTCGTAATATTCCTCCGTGCAGATATTACCAAACATTGCCGCATTCTCCGGCTGAAGATAATCGCCCCTTCGAATATGCACACTGACCGCATGGCTGTTCCTGATTTTCTTAAGTATCCCTTCATTCGCCATTCTCTTCCGCGCATCCACAATCTCCGGAAAGCGAATCATCTCGCGTAATTCCGGCAGAATATCTGCATAATATTTCTCACATGCGAAGTAACCTGATAAATACATCTTTCTGTAATTCAACAGCTCCGGATCATACATCTGCTCTTCTTTATACCAGTGTACCGTCTGCGGAAGCAGTTTTCTGCGAAGCTTCCCTGCAAGCCCCTGTGAGCCGGTTAGTGCGGTTTTCTCTTCCTTCGTACAGCTTTCATATGGCAGATGTTCAAAGAAATTCAATTCGCACTGGCGGTTCGTAACCACAATATCCTGTTTTATTGCCGGTTTTATTTTATTTGTTCCATGATCGTCTTTGTTTCGTTCTTTGTTCTTCGACTCTTTGCACGTATCTTCGAATTGTTCAAACCATGACAGATCCAGCTTTGCTTCTGCTCCAAGACTTTTAAATTTCTGATATAGTGCATACTGTTGGAGCTGGTTTCCAAGCCCCCCTGCAAGCTGTATAATAATCATTTAAATTGTTCCCTCTTTTTGATCTTCATTCATAACAAACAAGGACAATGCCGGTCCCAGTGACCACGGATAGCTTCCATATACCTGTGGATACATACCAAAGCCCTGACATTCTGCCAGTGCATTCGGGACTTCTCCATCTGTTACAATGCTCTGCAAAGCCTCCAGGCCCCTCAGCATTCTCGATTTATGAATACCAATCAGCACCTTCGTATTGAGGGATCTGGAAATCGCATACAGGATCATTGCTGTTGCAGAGGTGTCCACCGGACCTTCCTTCGCCGGAAGCTGCCAGGTATACCATCCACCGGCAAGCTGATAAGCCTCTACTTTATCCACCATGCGGCGGTATGCCTGCTTGATTGCCTCATAGCTTGGTCTGCTTTCTTCTAACAGGGCCAGTGTCTCTGACATTCCGATCATCAGCCAGCCGACCGCTCTTCCCCAGCCGATCACTCCATATTTCATACCACTTTCCAGTTCGTAGCCATGATAAGGCAGGCCCGTCTTTTCATCCATACCATAGGCAATGAAATTCGTAATCTGCGTCACAGCAAGATTTATTGCTGCATTGCTGTCATAGGTCACTCCATACTTGCAAAGAAATGGACAAACCATACCTATCATGTCTGCAAATATGTAACCATTCTGCTGCGTGGGGCGGTAAAGCAGACTTCCCATGTCATCGGTTTCATGCTGAAACAAATATTGTGCTACAGCGTCTGCCGCCTGCTTATATTTCTCGTCCTTCGTGATCTGATGCAGTTCAATGAGTGCAAGCCCGCTTAACGCATCATCCAGATAATACATTTTATATTTTCTATGAATAAAACGGTCGCAATACTTCTTAAGAGCATCCTGTATCTCTCTTGCTTCTTCCGAATTCTGATGTGCATAATAATAGTCAATCAATGCTTTTGCAAGCAAACCATTGGGCCAGTTAAAACGGTCCTTCGGTGCTGCCTTTTGTCCCAATAACTGACGCATCATTCGTTTCACTTCGGATCCCATGCTTCTCCTTGGATAATGAAGCAGCTGCTCCTGTGCTTTTCTGACCATTTCTACCATAGGCAAACCTCCTAACTTTTCTTAAGCTTCCTTCTCACAATCCCCCACAGATACTGAAACTCCTGCGTTCTGCCAAACACAAGCAGAAATACCCCATTAAAGATCACGCAGATCACAACAAACATAATCCCAAAGGACAGAATGCTGATCTGTGGCATAAGCACCTTACGGATCCCATACAGAATTGCAAAGGTTCCGCCAAGTACGGCAAGAAACTTCATAGAATCCAGAAAATAATCCTTTGCCCGGATCTCAAAGCAGACACGATAAATAATAATGGGCTTCGTAATATTGGCAATGAGTCCGGAAACAATCGTTCCGATATACACTCCGGCAAGTCCGATCCGCTGTACCAGCACAATGGATACCACAAGATTCACTGCTCCCTGAATAAGTGCGAGATATTTATCCTGTTCAAACACTCCTGCTGCCGTCTTGAAATTCGACAGCACGATCCGTTCTCCCTTAAAGTAATAGTCAATTAAAATACAGGTCACCGCTGCCACAGGGAGAACATTGGAAGGCCCCAGCCACAGCCAGACAAGCGGTGTCAGCAGCAGTAAAAATCCCGTCGCCGAAAATCCATAGATCCAGCAGGCAAAAAAGCGGTACACCTTGAAGATTTCATACTGCTTCTGCCGGCTCTCCGTTGCAATGAGATTACCAAAGCTCGATAACACCGAGTTAAAAATAATATTCACAAAGTTCGAAACCGAAGAAATCACCAGATTGTAGTTATCTACGATTCCGCTTAACGTTACGTTAATAAACCCGGAAATAATCATGGCATCCGTCTGAAGCCGTGCCACATCTCCCACCTTATGGAGGACGAGTGCCTTGGTTTTCTTAACAACCTCCCCGACCTCCTCTTTGGTAAGGGGCTTGATATCCTTTTCCTTCAGATAAGGATACATATTATTCAGATACCGGCTCACAAAAATCTTCTGCAGCAGCTCTACCGTCGCTGCGGTCAGCAGGTATGCATAGAAATTGCCTGTTGTCAAAATGACAATGATCTGCAGCGTCACCGTAATCATTTTGGTCACAGTAATGATATTCGTCTGGATATAATTCTTCTGCTCGGCATTCACCAGACTGTACTTATACGCCACAAAATAGGAACTCACCGTATTAAACAGAAAAATCAGATAATACAGTGTCAGATCCCGGAGTGTTACACCCTCTGGCTGTTTCACAAGATATGGCAGAAAGGGGACAATCGCAAGTCCGATGCCTGCGACCACAAACCCTATGATCCGGTATGCCTTCTTATACAGAAGCATGTAGGACTTGATCTTCTCATAGTCCTTATGGATCACCGGCTTATACAAGCTGTAATTCAGTGCTGTACCAATTCCCAACTCTGCCATGGACAATACCGACAATATACCGGTATATAAGGCGTTAACTCCATTCAGCGTCTGACCCAGATGCCGGATAAAGATCGTACGCAGAACAAACCCGAGCAGCTGAGTAGTCAGGTTACCGATGTATCCGAATATGATGTTTCTCGCTGCTGCTTTAACTCTTCCCATAAATGATTAATCTCTTCTCCTGTCCGGAGTGCCTGTTCCTGATAGTCCGGTATCTTCTTTTGCAGATGCTCCCGGATCAAATTCTCCTGTTCCATCAGCCACTGAAATTCACAAACCAGATCCTGCGGATCCTTGAGACTCTGTACCGGCAGTACATAATGCTCCTGACTTCCGAACAGATCTTTCGCAATTCCTGCCGCCTTAACAGAATAGCCAACTACCAGTGTCGGCACGCAGGTGGAATATGCTGCAATTGTTGCATGTGTCCGTGCCCCGACAAAGAAACGGCACTGACTGATATAGCCCTTCAGTTCTTCACAGCTTCCATCCGGAATCTTTACCAATCGCTCTGTGGATTTATATTTTTCATAAAGCCCGGAAAGTGGCTTCCGGTCATCATTATTCTTCCACACCACATGTGGAATTAATGCGATCTGCATATCTGTATGCCCGATAATCCATTCAATCAGCTGTTCATAGCACTTCATCGTAATTCCCGGTACGGACTCACATTTCTGAATAAGCGGACTCACATTAACCCCCACGGTATTGCCCTTCCAGAAGCCATCCGGCACCTTCTTCCTGACATATCCCAGGGTAAAGGCCGGGTCCGGTATCTGAACAATTCTGGGAAAATCGGGTGTAATCTGTATATTTGATGTGCTTCGGATATTCAATATATTCCTGTTATTATTATTACTGTTATTGTTACTATTACTCTGTTCCCGTCTTTTTGCAAAGGCATCACACAAGGCCTCATAGGTCAGGGACTCCCTTGCAATAATCAGATGATAATGGCTTAAATCCTCCAATATCGGATTTGACTGTGTCTCCTGTCCCCTCTTCAACAGCTCCGGTTCAATGGAGCATCCCAGTAAAACGGTCTTCGTTCCCTTCTGTGTAAAAGCAAGATTGGCAAGACGCAGATCTGAAAGCATGCTGTCATAGCAATAGTTGTCTCCACCAATCGAAATGGCAAGCGGAGACATCGGCTGCTTAAAAATATCCCCATAACGGTAACGCAGAAAACTCGCTGCATCCTTCGTGATCATGCGGTAAGCATAATAAAAAAGATGTGCCAATTTATGTTCCTCAAAGCTGCGCTCCTGTTTGATTTCACACAGCTCCTTCAAGCTATACTGCCAATCCTCGTTCCCCCGATAGGATACCAGTACAGCATCTTCTTTCATCATATGACACAGACTGTTCACAATCGCCTCACAGCCATGATTCCCACTGCCTGCATGCATATATAAAATAATCTGATTCTGATGATTCCCCTTCATATAGTTCCTTCTTCTTTAATGTTTTATTTCCAATGATAACACCACAAATACAATTTCGGTGCCAATGCAAAGAATCTCACCTTAATCCGGTACCCTTTGGAAAGCAATTCCATTGCTTGTTCATTCTGTCGTTCTTTTAAAAGCTTTTCATGGCACTCTTTCACATAGATCTTATATTGCTTTCGCTCTGCCCCTGGCAATCCCGCCAGTTTCCCGGCCGTCAGCATAATGGAGATCAACAGAATCGAGGTTGCCTTACTCTCGCATTCTGGAAGAAGCCTTCGTACCTGCTCCCGGGCAATCTCCCAGCAGCGGATCTGATCCATATATTCCGGACGGAACGTGCGGTTCATGGCTCCCTGTGGATTCTGGTAATATCCGTATCCATGAAAATCAATCTCAACAATCGTTTCTGTTTTGGGCAGCAGATCCATAAGAAAAAGCATATCCTCTCCGATGGTCATCCCCTCCCGGAACCACTCTTTGGTATGCATCTGTTCCAGCAAGGGTTTCCTGTACAGTTTGCTCCAGCAACGGCTGTTTCCACACAAAATCTGATCCCTTAGATATTCCTGTTTCTCATACAGCTTATAAGTCTGATCGCCTACCGGCACGGAATTGGCCACAATCTCCCACTCCCGTTCCGTATTCCAGATGGTAAAACGGCATCCGGCAATGTCACTTCCGGTCTGTTCCATCGCTCCATACAATCTCTGCAGCATCTGAGGATGTATCCGGTCATCGGCATCCACAAAGGTAAGCAATTCTCCCTTTGCCAGTGCAATCCCATGATTTCGTGAGGCGGACACCCCAAGATCCTCCGTTGTGATGAAGGACAGATTCCTATAGCTTTGCACAAGCTTCTCACAGACCTCTGCGGTTCTATCTGTAGAACCGTCATTAACCACAATAATTTCCAACGGTTCATAGCTCTGTGCCTCGATGCTCTCTATGCAGTTTTTCAAATACCGTTCCCCGTTATAAACGGGAACGATCACACTAATCAGTGGCTGCATTCGTTTCTCCACAATAAATCAATCAATGTAACTACTTATTATTTATGTAATCATAACTATTCAGAACCACATTCGTAAAACCGCTGTTTCACAGCTAATTTTTACTCATATGTCCTCATATATTAGCGGTAATACCAGACCATGGCCATCCGCAGCACTCGGATCATAAATGCATTCGGATGCAGGAGCACCAGATAAAGAAGCAGATTGGACTTTTCATGAATCTCGACTACCGTCTTCTGTACCAGTTCCTTTACCTCCGGAGCATTACAGATCTCCCTGATGTTCTTTTTATATCCGGCCGGATTACCTCTTGCCTCATTCTTAAGCACAAGCAGCAGCAGGAAAAGATACTCCCGGTCTGCCTGATCCAGCATCCATGCATAGTCCGGCATGGGAATTTCATTGCTATTACAGCATTTGTCTTCTAAAATATGGCTGATAATTCCCCGTAACCTCCGGTTATTCTCATAAAGTCCCTTATCATACTGATGTGCCATGGACTCCGTCACATACAGATAATGATAATATGCCTTATGATTCATAACTACCAGATGCTCGCAGTCTAACAGGCAGGGTAATAGTAATGTCAGGTCTTCCCCCATCCGGATATCAGTCTGGCAGTATTTCATATTGTCTAAGACCAGTTTCCTGGAAATCAGCTTCATACAGCGGGAAATCGTTACATACCGGTGCTCCTGCCCCAGCACAAACGGCAGCACCTTCTTTAATAAAGTCTCCCGGTTATACTCTCCGGGGACAAGCTGCTGGTATACAGGCTCGCTCGTTCCGTTGTCCCGTTCAATCACATAATCACTCGATACAATCTCCGAATTACTTCCCGTCACATACGGAATCATCTCCACAACCATCTGCGGTTCCACCCAGTCATCACTGTCTACAAAGCAGAGATATTCCCCGTTGCTGTGTTCCACCCCATATTTCCACGCGGACACAAGACCACCATTTTCTTTATGAAAAACCTTAATCTGTGGATATTTATTGGCAAACCAATCGCACAATGCTCCACTGTCATCTGTAGACCCATCATCAACAAGAAGGATTTCCACATTCTGATAGGTCTGTGCGATCAGGGAATTCACACATTTTTTCAAATATTTTGCCGTATTATAAACCGGTACAATAATACTTACTTTATAATTTTCTTTACTGTTCATCCTGACTACATCTCCGGATATATTCTTATTTTACAACAAGTCATTAAAATATTACTTTATCTGACTCATTATATTAATTCAGTAAAATTTCTATATTTTATACCAATTGCTGATAAATTTTTATAAGCTCCTGCAGACTCTTCTCAATGGAAAATTCTTTCTGCACCTTTGCTCTCGCATTCTTTCCCAGGCGTTCACACAATTCCGGATCTGACAATAATTTTTGCAGTGCTGACTTTAGTCCCTCCGGATCCTTTGGCTCGATTAACAGCCCCGTCTGTTCCTGTTCAATCATCTGCGGAATTCCTCCCACCCTGGTTGCAACAATTCCACACTGATATGCCATAGCCTCTAAAACAGATACCGGTTGTCCTTCAAAATAAGTAGGAAAGACAAAGAGATCACTGGTCCGTAAGTAATTCTTCTTGGCTTCGCCTTGAAGCCAGCCAAGATCGGTCACATATTCCTTCATCTTTGCTGCTTCTTCCAACAGTTCTTCGTCTTCCCAGATTCCGCCTAAAAGTACGTGCATCTGTGGAAACTGCCCATGCAGCTGCGGCAGTACCGAAAACAATTCCCGTAAGCCCTTTTCCTTACAAAGTCTTCCCAGGAACAAAATTTTCTGTTTTCCATATTCCTTTTCGATATCGGAAGGAACCGGTACTGCATTGGGAAACAGAATGACCTTGGAAGGTTCCAGTATTCCTTTAAAAAACTGTTCCAACGCAGGAGAAAGTACCAGAAACACGTCCCCCATGCCAAGCACCTGACGGATCTTTGCTCTTCCCCTGTCATTCTGTTCCTTTTCATAAAAAGTTTCAAAATCGCCGCCATGCTGGTGAATGACGATCTTCCTGCCTGCACGCTTTGCTGCTTTAATAAACAGGGACTTTCGGTAATAGCTGCTGTCCGATGCCACATTCACATGCACAATCGGATATTCCGGTAACAGCTTCAAGAACTTCATATAGGCTTTCACAGCCTGCCAGAGCTTGCGGAGTTTACTTCCCTCAACCATCGTTCCAATGTAGTTAAGGTCTACTTTTTCGTTAATTCCGGCGTCGTAATAGTTATTCACTACCCCGGATATTCCGCCATGTACACTGCGATCCGGCCCAACCATTAACACCTTGATTCGATCATCCATCACTTGGAGCCTTTCCCTGCAAATACCACCCAGATGGTCTTAAACAGGATTTTAATATCCAGCCATAAAGACCAATTATCAATATACTGTAAATCATACTTCACAACATCGTCAAAGTTCTCGATTTCACTCCGGCCGCTGACCTGCCACATGCCGGTAAGTCCCGGTGTCATGCTGATTCTGCGGCGGTAATACTGGTTATACTTTTCGAACTCATCCTCTGTGGGAGGTCTTGTTCCCACGAGGCTCATATCACCTTTAACCACATTATAGAACTGCGGCAGCTCATCAATACTCGTTTTCCGGATAAATTTTCCAACCCTCGTGATACGGGGATCGTTTTCCATCTTAAACATCAGTCCCTTAACTTCATTCCGGGACTGCAGCTCCTTCTTCCGCTCCTCCGCGTCGATGTACATGGAACGGAATTTATAAATCTTAAACCGTCTGCCGTTCCGTCCGATCCGGATCTGGGAGAACAGCACCGGCCCCGGTGAATCCAGCTTGATCGCAACCGCCACAAACGGGAAGAAAACCGCCGTGATCAGAAGTCCAACGAGACCTCCCACGATATCCATTACGCGCTTTATCAACAGACGCTTATAGCTGCTACGGAATCTGGTATAGGTAATAACCGGATAATTGCCAAAGCTGTCGATCTTCGTCCGGTTACTGTCGGCTCCCGGCAGCTCTACACAGAAATGACAGTTGACGCCCATTTCATCAAAGCTTCCTATGATCTCCTGTACCTGCTTCTGCAGCATATCCGGAGCATAGATAAATACCTCATCCAATGCCATCAGGGTTGCTTCTTCCAAAAAGTTCGGCTTTAAATCCTCTATACATACTGCGTCAACAATCTGATAGCTGACGTCAAGTTCCTTTTTGAGCTTCCCAATAACCTCCGCAAGAAGTGACTTCTGCGTAATAACGAGGACTTTAATTCTCGTTGATTCCGACCGGTAATGAAGCTTTACGGCCTTTTTAATCACTAAATGAATCAACAATGTGACCACGATATTCACGACAGGGAAGATAATCATCACCCAGCGTGAAAACTTGTCCGACCACTTTAAAAAATACATGATCGGCTGCACGCCAAGGAACATAATAATTTCATATTGGACAATCGCCGCAAATTCCTTTATTGTCTTTCTCTTCACGAAATTCCGGTTCCAGTCAAGGAAAAAGCTGTAAATCGTACAGACAAGCAAAAGCAGGAGACATACCTGAAAATGAATCCCCTTGTCCTCCATATCCCGGAAATTCCGGAATCGGATATACGTCGCAAGCACAAAGGAAATGACAATTCCGACAAGGTCTGCAAACCATAATCCATATACTGTTGCAATCTTATTTCTCTGATTCATTCCTTACCTCCGGCATCTTACAGTAGTGTAATTTCATACTTTTCTATCTGTTAAAAATTCTGCGTATTCTGCGGCATACCTTCCGTAAAAATCTCTTCACTTTCATACTGATTCTGATATAGTTCCGTTTCGCCTTACTGATCGGGGGCATGATGAGATATTCATAGTCCTTCCGGTGCTGCAGCAGATATTCCGGGTACGTATCATCCACTTCCACACGCTCAAACCGGGCATCCCGCCCAAACATATCCTCCCCCAGCATCAGACGATATTTTGCCTCTGCCAGAATATCCTGCTTATTGTATTCCTGATGTGCTGCCGCAACGACTTTATCTCCAATTCTCTTGGACACATCTGCTTCATGCCGGCTTCCCATATAGCCAAAATGCCATCCTCCATCTGCAATCCGAACCGCATTCGGTGCCGTAACCTTTGCTTCACGAAGCTGGATAATTCCATCCTTCGGGATACTACGTTTTGCAAAAATTTTAGTCCCGAGCCACATTCTGCGCTCCACCCCGGGAAATTCCCCCGTAATGGAAAGAAGGTTTCCTGAGACTTCCTCCATATTAATGTAACAGTAAAACATTCTCTGAGCCAGATGATACACCTTGTCCGGATCAAAATTCTGCTTCAACTCCTGCAAAACTCTGGGATTAGGGATTTCATCCACATCGCTTAAAAGGATCATGTCATTTTCACCTGCATCCGCAAGGCCCTTTTCCAACGCGTTCTTCTGAAATTTATCCCGCAGATGTGTTGTTGTGTTAACCGGCGAATTATCTACCACAATGTACTCGATTTTGGGTAAGAATTCACGAAACATCTCTTTATTCTTTTCAAAACACAATTCCTTGGGCTCACCGGAAAACGTTACCGTGGCTTCTTCAATAATAAACTTGTCAACATAAGAATTCAGAACATGAAGCCTCAGGTTCAGAATATCAAGTTCATTAAAAAATGGAATGCAATCGTAAACCATACGTATACCTTTACCTTCCTGCATGTCGCCAGAATAATAATGGCCGGATCAATTCCTTTAATTTCATCCAACGCCTTGTCCATGGATTCTGAAATTTCGGATACTGTTCATTTCTTCCCCACCACTTATGAAAAACAAATGGTGCATCCACATCTGCAATCTCCGGAATGGGATGCTCATGACTGAAATATTTTGCGACCTCAATCGGTGCAATCTGCATTCCGGCAGCCTCAATGTCATGCTTATGCCGGCAGCACAGAAAGATATCTTCATTAAAGAATCCCTCTTCATCCTTTTCCCATTTTAAATCTGCCTTGCGAGGGAACTCCAAAAGTCTCTTGCTGCGCAGGGAAACACTGTTTCCAACGCGGCACCAGTTACCATAAATATCATGATAGCAATGCTGTTTTCCATCTGCCGGAATCGGCCAGGGTGCCCCGATATAATCATATTTTAAAAATTCATCCTGCCATTTTTCAGGATGCACGACAAATCCATCATAATGCACGAGCAGGACATAGTCCGTGTGAATATAATCCCCTAACTCATAAGCAATTTTATAATTAAAACAGTCAATATCCGTCAGTTTATCAGTATGTCGATAGGTAATTCCCTTAGGAAGAAAAAGAGGTTTCCGATGGGTAATCAGCACCACTTCACCAAAATGAATCCCCTGCATGCTGTATTCCAGGGCTTTCACTGTTTCATATAGTTTCACGCTTGTCATTGCTGCCAATGTCACATTAGGCAGCTCCAGCATTTTTTCCATAAAAGCTTTACCTTTCTCTTTAATCCCCGCCATAACCGTAATCCATGATACATCTGATAACGGATATTGCTTTTTAAGGTTTCAATCTTTTTATGTGAACCCTCCAACGGAACATTCAGTTTTTTATAAAAAACAGACGTCTCCTTGTACTGCTCCAATTCCCTGCGGCATTCCTCGCTGGTAAATACCTTTCCCTTCCGATCCTGATAATGCCAGCCATCATAAATATTCTGTTCGGATGCCCAGTATCCATTCGATACATTATGCCGCGCCCAGTATTTCGGAGCGATGATATACTGTACCGTTGTACTGGTAAATGCCGGGAAATAAGCAAAGGAAGAATTGGCAAGCAGTAAATATTTTGCATTCTTAATAATCGAATAATCCCTTGCAAGGTCAAAATTGTAAGCCGGAATTCCGGGCAGAATACGGGATGCCTCCTTGACATCATTCGTAATAATCATAAATTCCATATCAGGACGGAGCTTCTTCATATTCCGGATGCCATCCATCCAGTATTTCTTCCGAAGGTACAACTCGGGACAGTCCAGATAATCGCTGCAGCGCAGATGAAGAATGCACAGGTTGTCCCTGCTGAATTCCTTACAATCATATTCTTCTTTTACCTTAAGCCATTCCCGGATCTCTTCCTTATGCCGGATATAATAGCGTTCTGCCTGCATATTTCCCCAATAGAGGGTATTTTCTTCCGGATGAAGAAGCTTTTCATCCACTCCGGTCACGTAACAGCCATGGGTCAGATCGTGTCTGGAATTTCCGATATAGATCCGGTCTTCCCTCTCGTTATAACGTTTCATCTGTTCTTTAGGAACTTCTTTTCCATAGTCCAGATCCATAAAATACAGGCCACAGCTGCTATGCATATTGTTGGCCATGGTTTCACTTCCCACGATTCCCCAGTCCATGCCATGATCCAAAGCCATACAGCGCAGGGTAATATAGCGGAACAGCTGGTTTCCCAGTCCGTCACCTGCCCCAATTTCCGTAGCTATCATAATGATGTCTCCACAATTTTCTCATTTTCAACCTTATAAATAATATCGCACTTCTCGATAGTATTAAGACGGTGCGCAATAATGACCATGGTCTTCTTACCGTGGAAGCTGTTCACAGCCTCCATAACGGCTGCCTCTGTTTCATTATCAAGTGCCGATGTTGCCTCATCAAATACCAGGATTTCCGGATTATGATACAGAGCACGTGCAATCCCGATTCGTTGTCTTTGTCCACCGGACAGGCGGATTCCCCGGTCTCCGATCGTTGTATCCAGTCCCTCCGGAAGCTCTTCAATAAATTCCTTTAACTGCGCTTCTTCAAGCACCTCCCAGATACGTTTTTCATCAATCTTATCCGCATCAATACCAAATGCGATATTTTCACGGATGGATTCATCAATCAGATAAATACTCTGCGGAATATAGCCAATCTGTGCAAGCCAGGATTCATAATTCTTAAAAATATCCACACCATCACAGGTAATCTGTCCTTCCTGTGCATGTAAAAGACCTAACAGAATATCCACAATCGTAGATTTTCCTGCACCTGAGGATCCCATAATACCAACAGACTTTCCTCTCGGAACCACCATATGGGCATCCGTAAAAATGTTCTTATCGGAATCCGGATAATGGAAGGAAATATGATTCAGTTCAATCTTATCATCCAGCTTCAGCTTCTCTTTCTGGGAATTGGCCTTCCGCTCTGCAAGCATGGCATCTGTCTTCATACCCTGCTGCAGGTTTTCATATACAAAGTTAAGGCTCGGCGTTGCATATGCAATCTCGGTAATATAAGTATTAATACGGTTTACACTTGGGAGCACACGGATCGCTGCCACACCAAAGGTTGCGATCGTTGTCATCATCTCCGATACATCTCCACCGCCGTTGATATAAATAGTAATGTAGCCTAACATGCTGACAATAAAAATGGTTTCAATAAGAAGACGCGGAGTATTATTCAATACCGCATAGTTTCTGGCCACATTTGCACCAACCTTACCGGTCTCATAATAGTTTCTTACAAAGAATTCTTCCCTGTTCAGGACCTTTACATCCTTCAAACCGTAGGTTGCCTGAATACGCCACTTGGCAATTCTGGACTGAATTGCCTGATTCTTAGCCCCGATCCGGTTTAACCTGGGCTTCAGCACCTTGACAATGACCAGCGTCAGGACACCAAATACAAACATGACAAATAACGTCATCTTCACATTCTGAATCAGTAATACAAGGAAAATAAGGCATGATACCACCACTTCGGAAGCCAGTGACAAAACAGCCAGCATCAATGAAAAGGTCTGTGGAATATCGCTGTCCGTAATACGGAACACCGTTGGAATATCTGCTCCCAGATATTGCTCATACGGCCGATTTAAGAATTCTGCCATAACACGGCTGATCATATTGTTACGATTCTGGGTAATGAATGTATTCTGCCGGTAAACCAGAAATAACAGGTAAAGATTCTTAATCACATAGACCGCCATTAAAAACAACAACAGGGATACTGCAACCTGATTCACATTGGTGATGTGAAATGCAGTACAAATATTACCAAGAACCTCGTATTTATCAATATATTCCTGTACCTTCTCCGGGGTCAGAAGCACGGTAACTACCGGGATCATTGTGCTGACACCGAGTGTCTCGAGAAAGCCTCCAATAAAAATCATAAACCCAAGAAGCACCAGCTGGCGCTTCTGCTTCTTATCAAAAATTTGATTTAATTTCTGTAACAGGTTGGGCTGTTTCATGATTCTTCTACCTTTATTCTTCTAAATTTATACACTGCTGCATAGATCAAAATATTATATCATACTTGTCTTTCATAAGCAAACATGCGTAACCTTCCGGAAATCTTAAGAACGGGAGGTTACGCATGTTTTTTTCATATGATATACTTCTCTGATCATTAAAAGCAGGCTCATATAAAACAGTGGCATGTTGTATATTGTATAACGCGTCTGACAAAAAATAACCATGGACACCAACCCTACATTTAAGCATATCGCAATTAGTGTCATTGTTGCAAACAAAAATGCCGGTGCTGTCCTGTTACATATTCCGAGATATATAAGCATTGCAAAATACACAAAATAAATCATTACTGTATACCATAGAAGCACTGGATGAACCTTCGCTACCGTGGTAACAAATCCGGAACACACATTATCCACAAATGTCAAAAGAAGCTTTTTCCATACCGCCGGCAACAGATCCCGGCTGATTGTCTGGGTAATCTCATCTACCTTCTTTTCCCTTGCCACATCCTCTGAATCATAATGTTCTCCCACATAGTTTTCCACTGCAGGCCACATGGTATCAATCTGTATACGGTCATAGGAATCACCAAAATGAGTCACCCTCTGCTTCCATGTCTTTCCCGCAGAATGCTTCAGATAGCCCTGATCTTCACAGATATCATAGATCTCATAAAAGAGTTCCCTTGCTTCCGGATCTGTAATTCGCTCCCCATCTTCCCTTTCTGAAGTATAAAACACAACCGTTGCAAGAAATCTGTCGTCACCGGAATGCGTATGCGCTGTGCCCCTCACCGCATATCCATATATGTTATCAAAGATTTTATTGGATATCAGCACTGCTGCAACACCCAAAAAAGCAATCAGAATTCCTTTTTTTATCTGTGTCCTGCTCCAATTCACATATATTACTGCAAAGAACAATAGTACAACTGTAAAGTACATCTGTTTTCTTGTTGAGACCAGCAAAAATGAAAAAATTCCCGCATAAAACAAAGATCTTTTTCTTCTGCATATAATATAGTCCAAAAGAAAACGTGTGAACAGTAAAAACATAGAGCAGGCAATTCCTTCCGTCAGAATACTATTGGAATACATGGATGCCCTTTTTGCAGCAAACCGGCATAACAGAGAGCAGCCCATGGGAATGATCATCAAAAACCATTCGCAAATGTAAGATATGTTCTGCTCTCTTTTAAAAAACAAAGGAATACTTACAGCAGCCAGTGCTGCGAGGATACTTTGAAAGACAACGGTTGCAAACAGATAGTTCTCTCCAAATATGCGTCTCATAATCTCTAACAGTAACGGATACAACGGTTCCCTTGTAATATTCATATTAATATAAGTAGGTGAATCTTCACAGATCACTACTCCATCATGCCATGCAAAATAAAGGTAAAACAACATGCTGACCAATATCAGAATCCCACTTTGCAATGTTTTCTTATTCATTTGATCCTTCATTCTTCTTTCCCCTCTGCTATTGTTTAAGCGGAATAATAAACCGACTATATAACGTAGACAGAAGGTAATAAATAACCGGTATATGAAGTGCTATCTGCATTCTTACCCTGTCTCCCATTGGTACATATTCTTTCCTGTAAATCTGCACAATTTTATATTTTTCCTCACGCAAAAAATGTATGATTTTTCTTGCAGCACGATTCATTTTCCGTTTTCTGAAATCCAGATAATAGTACAGCAGGCGACGATAAAACTGATAGGATGCCTTCTCGGACAAGTCAACCATTCCTAATCCTTTAAGGTATGCAATCTGTTCTCTTATAAACGGAATTTCATCCTCAAATCTTCTCTCTTCCAACTTGCTGTTCATAATACTGTCTGTCCTGTCAATTCGGTAATTGTAAAGCAGTTCATCAACAAATACACAGGTTTCTACTTTTCCCAACGTACAGGTTGTATACATGATATCCTCCGATTTGTGCCCCTCCTGAAAACGAAGATTATCAATCAGGCTCCGTAGGAACAGCTTACTCCATACTGAATTATAAATATGATACTGTTTGTCCCCCATAATATATAATTCCATGGCCTCCATTTTGGATAAAACAAGCACATTCCCGGTAGGGTTCATTTCTTCTGCCCCTTCTCCCCATTGGCGGTAGGAACAGATTGCCATCTGAGCCCCATTCTGTTCACAGGCATCATACATTTTCTGATACATTTCCGGTTCAATCCAGTCATCCCCATCCACATATCCGATGTACTTTCCTCTGGCTATCGCAAGCCCTGCATTCCGTGCTGCAGAAGGTCCTCCGTTTGGACGATGAATTACCTGAATTCTCTCATACTGCTGTGCATATTGATCACAGATTTCTCCCGACCGGTCTGTAGATCCATCATCTACCAGAATAAACTCTATAGAGGCAAAAGTCTGGGCTAAAAGACTCTCAATACATTGCCTGATATATTTTTCCACATTATAAGCTGTAATAATCACTGAGATTAACGGTGTTTCAACCATGTTTCTTAACCTCCCCACGGGGTGAAATCCGAATCATTTCTTCTGTATAAATATCATGAAAATTCCGATCCCCAAACCACGGCTCAGGAGCCACTACAATCTTATCTTTATTCGGATTGAGCCATGCCCCCCACCAGCTAAAGCTCGAATTTGCCATGATCTGGTGTTTACACTGGCTCATCAGCATCAGATCCAGATATCCTGTTTCTTCGCTCGTTCCCTGTATCAGGGTAAAATCACCCAGGAAGTTCTCCTGAAGCCACTTTTCTGTAAAGACCGGATCATTGGTAAATACAAAAATTTCTGCATCCGGGTGGCGTTCGCGGATATACCTCACTCCGGCCTGATAATATTCCATAGTACAGCTCATACCGTATATTTCAGGATGCTCCAGATAGTCTCCACGACGGACATGAAGGGATACCGATTCTGTCTCACGGATCTGTTTCTGATAATTCCTTATTTGGTCTGCAAATACCTCTGAAATTCCATCGTAAATCCGGTCAGAAAACCCAAGTTCTGTATGCAGTATTCCTTCCACATCCTTAAAATACTTCTCACTCTGAAAGTATCCCGTCAGATATACCGGTGTTTTCAAAAGTACCTGCGGATCGAAATTACTGTCTGCCTCTGCATATTTTTTCGTTCTGCGCCCGGTAAGCTTCCTGCGGATTCTCGACGGAAGATCCATAAAGCCATCCGTCAGGCGGTTAATTTCCTCCTGCGTGGCTTCCTCATAATGAACATCAAATGCCCACAACATCTGCTGTCTGTCATGCTCTCTTCCATATTCGGTTGTCACATCCATCTTAACCGTTCTGCCCATAAACTGCAGCTGCCGGTATAAGGCATATTGAAAAAGCTGATTTCCCAATCCGCCTTCCATACGAATGATATCCATTTATTTTACCCTGTGTTCCACTTTACCCTTTCCGTTGATCAGAACCATTCCCTCTGTATAGATTTCCTCTCCCTGGGAATTGTTCATCCATGGTGTCGGTGCAATGACAATTTTATCTGCATGGTCGTTCAGCCATGCTCCCCACCAGCTGAAGCTTGAATTGGAAATAATATTATGCTTACATAATTGCAGCAGCAGCAAATCCAGATATGAAGTATATTCTGTATTCGTCTGTACCATAACGAACCGCTTCCGGATCGCTACAATCTGCTCTCTGGTCATGTCTTCGGTAATCTGACTCTTAATCAGATCCTTCATCCATCCCTTAATCCACTTTGGTTCATTACTGAAAATATAATAAGTGGCATCCGGGCATCGTTCCTGTATATAATTCACTGCTGCACGATAATAATCCGGTGTACAGATATTCTCATATAATTCCTCATTCGGTCTTGAATCACTCCGCCGGATATGTATTCCAACCGCCTTAGTCTCTCTGATCCGCTGAAGCAGCTCTACCGTAGAATCATAAACAGCTTCCGGAAGATGCATTCCTGCAAGATGCGGGAATTGAAATGCATTCCGTACCTCTCCTTTGATATCTGCAAAATACCTTTCACTCTGAAAACTTCCATCCAGATATCCTTCCTCCATGGCAAGCACCTGCGGATCATAATATCCCTTTTCCCGATAAATATTGGTTCTACGTCTGCCAAAGATCCGCCGAAGACGAGCCCATAATTTTGTAGAGCCGTCAGTAAATGCATTAATTTCATCCCATGTGGCCCGTGGATAAGTCAGGCCGAACACCGAAAGCATAATTGGTTTCGCCTTCTCGTCCCGATATTCATTGATATCATCAAATTTCACTTCACGCCCCATCGCTGTAAGCTTCATGTACAGGGCATACTGGAACATCTGCCGTTCCAGTCCTCCGGACATACGAATGATTATCATGGCGTCACCTCACCCAGTACTGCATAAATACTGTCATAATCATAATGGTTAAAATAATCTGCTTCTTCCGAAAGCTTCTGTTCATAATTGTCTTTCGTAATGAGTCCTGTTCCTTCCTTCATCCAGTTCAGAATCATGGAGCTTACTTCCGCAGAATAATGCACCGTATCATTATAGTAATCCAGATTACAGATAACCTGTGTCTGGTCAAAGAAATTATACAACTTTACGTTCGGACATTGCAACAAAAGCTCTGTCGTAAGCCGTTCTGCTTCTAACTGCCTGGTCAATGCATTTTGCAGATAGAGTCCGTCAAAGTAGCAGATACTGTAGGGCGGATAATAAAAATAAAACTCCGTATCCGGATAACGGTTGACCAGATCAACAATATTCTTTGTAATGTTTTCTTCTACCATTTTGCGGTCCTCCTCGTTAAAGGAAGGGTCTTCTACCGGATGCTGGTCTTCCCTGGTATAAGAAGCCATGATATGCTCCAACCCGGTCTCATGCACCCACGAGGAATATTCATCCATGGTAGTCGACGGTTCTCCGCTTACGGTTCGCAGCAGATCTGCCACCACTCCATGATAAAAAATCGCTTTATTCCATACATAACGCGCGTCATTAAATATATTATTGTCATACAGATAGGTCGGGTATTCCTCATATTTCTGCCAATCGGCAGCCTGAAGGAGAGCATTGTAATCCAATGGCATTACCACCATCTTAACCTCCTGCCCATACTGCAGCGTCCGGTTAAGGTTCTCACTCAATTCCCTGAAATCTGCGCCAGAAAATGGTTCCTTCACGGAATGCGTGCCAAACAGTTCATCCAGCTCGCTTGTCTTAAAGTTCTGAGCCATGGAGGTTCCGGTAATCACAGCATCATAAGTAAAATGCCGTGAAATTCCATCATTCACATAACGCTCCTCATAAATCCGGTAGGACAAAAAGGACAACGGCTTGTGGTAATGAAAATAAGGATCCACGAAAATTACCATGGCAGCAGTACCAATGAGTAAAACAGTCAGCAGTACTAATGTGCTGAAAAACCAACGTTTCGCCTTGCGGCTATTCTCAGACTCTGTAATCTTTGCATTATCCTCTGATGATTGAGCTGCTTTCACCCTGCTATCCTCCTTTCCCGAATTTATCCAATTTCACTTCATACATATCTATAGAGTTTATGTTTTATTAAAATCAAATCCAAATTAAATTTCTCTGTTTTATTTCATCAATACTTAGAAATTTACATATAAAAACTGTGTAATGTCCGCAAGAGACATTACGCTCCAGAATAATAGCCCTACGGTTACAAGCATCTTCCATGCATTCCATTTCATCTGTTCTGTCTTCTGCGTGGTATTTTTCATAAAGAAGCAGGCAATCAGAAGTACCACGGTCATCACAACGGCCGGCATCCCCGGATGTCCCGAAAGAAATGGTAAAAGCTTCATTCTGACGAGAAGCCGGATTTCCATTGTGTCATTAAAAACACTTGTTATTTGCCCACTGATCTTGCCGATTCCACCTGTGAAGAGACGGTTCCAAAGCTGCCCTGCCTGCGACAGGGATTCCGCACGGAAAATACTCCATGCAAATGTTGTAAGCATAAAATTCCATGCTACTTTTAGCATATGGGGAAGCTTCCACTTCTCATATCCGGTAACCCGTTCAAAGACCATGCACAGACCATGGAGCGCTCCCCAGACAAGAAAGGTCCAGTTCGTTCCGTGCCAGAAGCCACTTAATAAGAAAATAATCATGATATTAAGTAAGGTTCTTGCCGTTCCTTTCCGGCTTCCTCCAAGTGGAATATACACATATCGCGTAAAGAATCTCGTTAATGTCATATGCCAGCGGTCCCAGAATTCCGATATGGAAGCTGCTTTGTATGGCGAATGAAAGTTCACCGGTAGATTTACGTTAAACATCAGGGCAATTCCGGATGCCATGTCACAATAGCCACTGAAATCAAAATAAAGCTGCAATGAATAGCAGACCATAATGAGTAACGCTTCTGTTGAATTCAGTGCTGCCACATCTGCATATCCCTGACTGACAATTTTCGCAAGGGAATCTGCAAGCAGAACCTTCTTTCCAAGTCCGAGGGCAAAGCTGTAAAGCCCTCTTCCTAAATGATCATAGGAAAGAATGCTCCTGTTTTCTGCCCGGAGCTGCGGAATAAAATCCTCCTGAAGCACGATAGGCCCCTGCAGGAATCGCGGAAAGAAGCACATGAACTGCAGATACTCAAAAAAAGTCTGATCTTCACACTTTGCACGATAGGTATCCATGAGGTACGCAATTAACTGAAAGGTATAAAAACTGATTCCCAGAGGAAGCCTGCCGGAAAATTTGAAAAAAATCAGAATCACTACATCCAGTAAAATTCCTGCTGTGAGTACCCATTTTTTCTGTCTGCTCCCATTTTTCGTATCACTTGCGTTTTCACCACTGCCGGCAGCCTCTGTATGATTTTTCTTTCGCCTGAGCAGGATAACAAAGCCATAGTTCATAAAAATAAGTAATACAAAAATCACTGCATTCCACGGATTTCCATATCCGCAGAACCACAGTGTCATTCCGATGATATAAACAGCTGCCGCCTTTCTCCATCCTCTTTTCTGCAACAGAAAATATCCGATCACAGAAAGAGGAAGAAAGAACAGAATAAATACATAGGAATTAAAGTACATAACTCATCCATTCCTGGAATATCAGAACATACCAGATCTGAATTCTCCATTCATCTTTTTCGATAAAGTCTGTCCACATTTTCCAGACGACATCCGGATTGAGAATCCCCTGTTGACAGAGCGTCTTCCTGTCAATCAGATTTTCTGCCCACTCACGAAGCTCCTTTTCCTTCAGCCATTTCTGGATTGGAATGGAAAATCCCTTTTTGGGGCGTTCCATCATTTCTTTCGGAACATAACGGTACAGGACATCTCTTAAGATCCGTTTTCCTACACCGTTCTGACGTTCAAATTCAACCGGAAGGGTCCATGCAAATTCTACCACATCTTTATCCAGCATTGGAACACGGGTTTCCAGTGAAACTGCCATCGCTGTCCGGTCCACCTTCACAAGAATATCATCCGGATGATACATTAACATATCCATTAACATGATATTATGGTTCGTTTCTCTTAAAAATTCCGGATCATACTCGGTGTATTTATATGGTAATTCTTTCTTAGATAACGCAATCTTCCTGATTATCGGCTCCCTCTCCATGGATAGCCGGTAAAGATCGGATGCTCCCCTGGCACCAAGAAGTGTTCCTTTAACCCGGTATGTTTCCTTATTGGCAAGCGGACTATGCAGTACCAACTCACCTGCCAGCTTACGAATGCCATACGGCACCTGCCTAATTCTGTTCCACAGCCGATCGACTGACATATATGAATTATATCCACAAAACAGTTCATCCCCACCATCACCGCTAAGCGATACGGTCACATGTTCCCTTGTCATCCTGCTTACAAGATAAGTCGGAATCTGGGAAGAATCTGCAAACGGCTCTCCAAAGATAAAGGGAATTTTCGGAATAACACTCCTGGCATCCTCCTCAGTGATGTATAGTTCGGTATGTTCCGTCCCCAAATAAGCCGCAATTTCCTTAGCGTAGACAGCTTCGTTATACTTTTCATCCTCCATGCCGATGGTAAATGTTTTCACCTTATCCGGATGCAGTGATTGCATCAGGGCAACTACCGTACTGCTGTCAATTCCGGCAGATAAAAAAGCGCCAACCGGTACATCCGCCATCATCTGATCCTGAATGGATGCTTTTAACAGGCGTTCCAGTTCATCCACTGCCTCTTCATAAGTTCCCCTGAACAGATGCTCCTGTCCATGTTGTGCCACCTCTTTGATGGACCAGTAGGTTGAAATGCCATATTTCTTAAATGGTGATTTAATTTCAAGAATGCATCCCGGTTCTAATTTATAGATATTTTCATAAATAGAATAGGGCGCCGGGATATATCCATGAGTAAAGTAAATACCCAGTACATCTTTATTAACAGGATTCTTGAAACCGTCCAGAGTAGCAATACAGGCCACATCGGAAGCAAACACGAAGGTATCTCCCATAAAGCCATAATACAAAGGCTTCTCACCGATACGGTCACGCAATAGATACAGCTTCTGTTCCTTCGTATCATAAAGTGCAATGGCAAACATTCCCTTACACTGCGCTATCGCCTCTTCCACCCCGTATGCTTCAAATGCTTCCAGAATCACTTCAGAATCGGAGGTTCCCCGGAACCGGTCCACCTTCTTTTCATTAAGAAGCTTTTGGGAAAGCTTCTTATAATTATAGATCTCCCCATTATAAACCATAACGTAACGGCCGCTATGGGATTTCATGGGTTGAAGACCGGATTCAGAAAGATCCACAATGGATAATCTGCGATGTCCAAGCGCCACCTTGCCATCTTCTGATATATAGCTTCCTCCGGCATCCGGACCACGGTGAAGCATTCGTTGTTTCATTTTTTCCAAATTTTCTTCCTGCATTTTCACTGATCCGTGAAAATTACAGAATCCTGCGATTCCACACATATTTTTTCTCCGTTTTTCATCTTGAGATCATTTATAAGCCGCTTCGAATTACTGATTTTTACTGGATTATCTGTTTTTTCCGATCACACTCATCAGATAATCCATCCACTCCCGATAAACAATTTCCTCACGATAAATATCTGTTGTTTTTCTCGCATTCTGCCCCATTTGATATGCGTTTTGCGAGTTGTTTAATACGGATTGCAGGTTTTCTTTCATTTTCTCCACGTCATCAACCGGGGTCAGTAATCCATTTTTACCATGGTCAATCAGCTCTCTCGGACCTCCACAGGGACAATCTGTTGCAATAACCGGGAGTCCTGATACCATGGCTTCAATTAACGCGTTCGGCATTCCTTCTGTGTTGGAGGGCAATACAAAAACACCTGCTTTTTTAATTTTACCAGCCACATCAGATACATTTCCGGCAAAAATGACACGGTCTGCAATTTCTAAATTGTCTGCAAGCTGTTTTAAGTTCTCCTCCTGATCTCCTTTTCCATAAAGAAGGATCTGATAGTCCGGATAGTCAGCTGCAATCAGTGCAAATGCGCGTAAGAGAAGTGCCTGATTTTTGTTCTCATCGATTCTTCCTACTGTAACTATTGTGTGTTCCCGATCTCCTTCATAAGGATTCTCAAAGAATACCTCGTTCACAGGATTATGAAGAATCACTGATTTGCGCTGCACGGCCTTCGGAAAGAACTCCATACACTCTCTGGTCTGAAGGATCACTCCGGCAGCTTTCTTAAACAGGTGACGTGCCATAAAACGCATCCATCGGTTCGGATACTCCTGATTAGGATCCGCCCGTACTGATACCACAACCGGAATATGCAAGCCCCATGCCGTTAAAAGTGCCATAAAATTATTCTTTCCGATAAACACCAGAATAGCATCCGGCTTCTCCGTTTTCCAGATATTTTGCAATTTCTGAAAGCGGCGGATGAAATTAAGCACCCTGTTATTTCCAACCCTCTCCGGATTAATATCAGATATTATCCGATTTACCCGATCATCCAACGGATATTCGTCATTCCCTTTATATTGAGTAACTAATGTAACCTGGTGATTATGTTCTATAAAATACTGTATTAAATTACACATTACACGCTCAGATCCCCCTTTAGACAGGGATCCTATCATACAGGCAATATGCATCTTATCTATCTCCTATAGGTCTCAAACCACTGTTGGAATACAAAAAACGCCCACATCAGTTTGGAATAATTCGCCCCGGTTGAAGGTCCGGCATCCCGGGTTCCAAGATACTGTGCCACCCGCATCGACGTATATTCCGGATCAAAAATTCCCTGTTTTTTCAGGAAAGTATTATCCGAATAGGATAACAGTTGTTCTTTTAGTGGACCATGCAGCCACTGATCCATCGGTACGGCAAATCCTGTCTTCGGACGCTCTAACAATTCCTTCGGCAGGTAATCATATGCAATATCTTTCAGAATTTTCTTTTTAATTCCCTGCTGATATTTCATCTCATGGGGAATCCGGAAGGAGTACTCCATAACCTCTTTATCCAGAATCGGACACCTTGCCTCCAGAGAATATTTCATAGAGGCGCGATCCACCTTACAAAGAATATCCCCCGGAAGATACGTATCCATATCAAGCAGCATCCTGCGGATCTGCCAGTTCTTTACGTCATAACTGCTTTCTACCGGATAAAAACAGGATAATTGCTCACCCTGAACCATTCTACGGACAATGGGCTCATATTTATTATAAGCAAACTGTGTTTTCGTCTCCGCAGGACGGTTTCCGGCAATCGCACGCACGGAAAACGGAAGCTTTTCTTCCAGCTTCAACGAACAGACGCCCGGAATATTACAAATACCATACGTCACTCCTCCCAGCCAGTCCAGCCGCTGTGCCTGATGAACCTTATCATACACATTATAGCCACAGAAGAATTCGTCGCCTCCATCGCCGGAAAGAGCAACCGTTACACGTTTTCTGGCAAGCTCTGATACCAGCATGGTCGCAATCTGGGAAGAATCTGCAAAGGGTTCATCATAATATACAGGAATGCTGCTGACAAGATCAAACATCCGGGCTTCATCAATATACAGCTCCGTGTGATCCGTTCCGAGAAATTCTGCTACCTCTTTGGCATATTCTGCTTCATTATAGTGCTCTACCGGAAAGCCTATCGTAAAAGTCTTGACCGGTGTATCCGAAATTTCCTGTGCAATGGCTGTCATTAAGGAAGAATCATAACCTCCGCTTAAGAATGCCCCGAGCGGCACATCGGCAATCATTCTTCTCTTTACCGATTCCTTCAGAAGCTCCTTTAAGGTCTCCTTTGCTTCTGCATAGTCCCTTACAGGCTGCTGCTTCATTTCATGGTAAATCTTCTTAATATCCCAGTATTTCCAGGTTTTCACCCCTCCATAGCAAAAGGACAGGATTTCTCCCGGACGTAATTTATATACATTCTTAAAGATCGTGTCCGGCTCCGCAATATATTGCTGATAAAGAAAGCGTGGCAATACATCGGTACGGATCTCTTCCCGGAACCCCGGACGTTTCATTAACGGCTTTAATTCTGATCCAAAATAGAGATTGCCATCCTCAATCTCATAATACAGTGGTTTCTTGCCAATGCGGTCACGAATCAGATATACGATATCGCCTTCCCGGTCATACAAACAGATCGCGAACATCCCATTAAAGTGATCCACACAGGAAATCCCCCACTTTAAGTAAGCGGCGATAATTACTTCCGTATCACAATCCGAAATAAAGGGATATCCCTTCAATTCCTCACGGATCTGCCGGAAGTTATAGATTTCTCCATTATAAACAACACTCACTCTGCCATCTGCTGAATGCATCGGCTGATGCCCCAGTGAAGATAAATCCAAAATGGCAAGACGACGTTGTGCAAGTCCAATGGAATATCCCTGCTTCATAGGATAAATCTCTACGCCGCCATCATCCGGGCCACGATGAATCATGGTTTCATTCATCGCATGAAGCTCATCCCTGGTAATATTCTGTTTTGAAATAAAGCCGCATATTCCACACATGCCAATGCTCCTTATTGCAATTCTCTGATAAAACAAGACACACCAGATGTCTTACCGATTCCACGCCTGTACACGATCCTCAATAAAATCCCTCCATTGTTCAAAAACAAAAGAAACATTAACCCGATCCACAATTTTTCTGGCTTCGTTCCCCAGCCTTTCAGCTAATATCCGATCCTCAAGCAAACGATTAATTCCATCTTCCATAGCTTTCACATCTTTAACAGGAATTAACAGACCATCAATTTCATTCGTCATAATGGTTGCGGGTCCTCCGCATGGGCAATCTGTCGCCACAATGGGAAGTCCCAACGTCATAGCCTCTATAAGTGCATTAGGTAGTCCTTCCCAATCAGATGAAAATGCATAAACAGAAGCATCTGCCAAATCCTTTTCTAATTGATCCGAATCCCCCATAAGGAAAATATAATTCTGCGCTCCATAGTCACTAATTTTCTTCATCAGCTTTTCTTTGGTTCCGTCACCGGAATCCCCACCAAAAAACTGGAGAATATAATCCGGATGCTTCTCATGAACCTTTACAAAAGCATCAATCAACATTGCCTGATTCTTCATACTAACCAGACGTCCTGACTGTACTACTGCTTTCCTACGCTCAACAGGTCGTTCTACTTCCATATATTTCGGATTAACTGCGTTTAATATAATACAGGAATTATCCTGCAGATATGGTCTGAAAAAATCCCGTTGTCCATAGGTCTGAAAGACAGCACCCGCTGCATATGGAAACAGCAATTTAATCTGAATCTTATCTGATATAGAATCATAATGTCCGACAGGATCTGTACGGCAACATACAATCACCGGAATTTTTGTTCCCCAGGTTGATGACAGTGCCCGATAAATTGCCCGATGTGCAAATGCGATCACCATATCCGGCCTTTCCTTCTTAAGAAACTTTCTTAAGTACCTGATGCGAAGCAGGAACTTGGCAGCTCTGGATTTCTTCTCATCTCCCGGTTTCAATCCTACGATTTCCCGCCTCACCTGTGGAATAAGAGGAAACTCTTCTTCTCCCTTCCACTCTGTTGCTACGATTACCTCATATCCTTCCCGTCCAAACTGATTGGCCAGATTCGAAACAACCCGTTCTGCACCGCCATGTTCCAGACAGTTTAAATGAAATACAATTTTCCGTTTCTCCATTTCAGTTCTCCGTCTCAAAACTTCTGTGTATGATCTTTATTCACACGCAGATAAAAATCCTGCAACCGCTTTGCCAGATTCTTCACATCAAATCCAGCCTCCTGCATCTCATTTAATGTATTCTGTCTTTCATAATGTCCACAGGCAATGATCCGGTCTGCCCAGACTATGGCCGGTTCCTGTACACTCCGGAATTCCATCAGAGTGGTCATCGCTGCTTCTGTCGTAATTGCATCGGACAGGATTCCCCGTAATCCGCTCGCCTGTGCTTCGACAGCCACTCCCGGCAGCCCCTCATAAAAGGATGGAAGCAGAAAGAAATCCATCGCCTGATAAAAAGGCACGACATTCTTCTGTAGACCGGTAAAAATCACGTATTCCTGAAGCTGGCGCTCCTCCACCTGCTGCCGCACCGTTTCCATCAGCGGACCTTCTCCGATCAGAATCAGCTTTGCCGGGAAATTCTTCTTTCTGCATTCTGCCAGAATCTCCACTGCATATTTCTGATTTTTCTGTGGATCAAACCGGCCAACCTCTCCAATCAGGAGCTCTTCCGGCTGAATGTGTAGTTCTTCCCGTTTCTGTCTGCGCACTTCAGGATCAAAGGTAAATCTAGCTGCATCAATGGCATTGGGAATGATCGTTACCCTTCCCTGTTCCATCGCTTTTTTTCCAAACACAGCCTCGCCTGCAAGCTTCGAGCAGGCAAAGCATCGGTCACATTTTTCTTTCAGATTCCGGCGCAGGAATTTCGTAAGCTTACCTTTTATTCCTTTATCCACACCGGCATTTCTCGAATGTGCAATCGTAAAAACACCTTTTTTCCGCACAATAGGAAGATAAATGGATGCCGTACTCGTCATATGTCCGTGCACAATCCGGATCTCCGGATGTTCCTTAATGAACTGTTTCCATGCCTTGCAATAGGAAAAATAATTCCAAAAGCGAAAAGGAGGAACGTGATAAACCTTTCCTCCCAACTGTTCGATTTCCGTTTGAAAATCACACACCTTTGTGGTGTGCTGCATAAAATCAAACTGTATTCTGGTACGATCTACGTTCCGGTACAGATCCATAACGCGGCTTTCAGCCCCGCCGCGATTTAACCTGCCAAACACATGAAGGACATGCAGAGGCTTATTCTCATCCGTTTTTTTATTGTTCTGCATAAATACCTCCCTGGGCTATTTTACTCTATTCGGTAATAATCCGGGTAAAATAGTCCTGATACCATTTTACCAATGCATCCAAATCATATCCTGCTTTCACAATCTGCTCCCGTTGGCATTCTCTGGTGGAGTCACTATTCTCTCTCACCATACGAACTGCTTCTACAGCCCAGTCTTCCGGCTGTTTTTCCAACGAATACGGCTTCACCAGCCCTTCTGTCACGATCACATCCCTTGTAATGCTGTCTGAAATCAGGCAGGGCAGCCCTGCCGCCTGCGCTTCAATTAAAGTAAGCGGAAGTCCCTCATATACCGATGGGAACAGCAATACATTAAATGCAGACATCAATACCGGCACATCCTTGCGGACGCCTGTAAGAATCACACTGTCCTGAAGTGACAGCTCCTGCACTTTTTCTTCAATTTCCTTCTGCATGGTCCCCTGCCCGACAAAGAACAGTACTGCTTCCGGATCCTGTTTCTGAATTTCTTTAAAAATCTGCAGCATCAGTAAATGATTCTTTGACCATACGAAATTCCCGACATGCCCGTAAATATGACGTTCTCCAAGCTGAAATTCTTTCCGGATGCTTTCTTCTTTTTCCCTTGAATACTGAAACAGAGAGATATCTACTGCATTGTGTACGATTTCATAATGCTGCTTTCCAAACATCCATCTTCCTGCATTTACAGAACAGGCAATTCTTCGTTCAGCAGCAATTTTAAGCAATCCTTTTCCAAGTATATGAAGCACCTTCTGCCTGTCCGTCTCACTGTGCGCGTGACAGATTGTATGTGCACCTGCCAGACGCGCTGCAAGAAGCTGTGGTGCAATGAGAGCATTAGGTGTATGGCGGATCACGATGTCATAATGATTCTCCTTCACCAGCCGGTAGATTCCACGAAGATTCCGAATGGGATTACGTGTCAGTCGTGAAAGTAAATAGCTCTTACCTCCCAGCTCTTCGATTCTCTCTGTATAATCTCCTGCCTGCTGCTTATGCACAACAAAATCGAAGGGAAATTGTTCCCGATCGATATGCTCATAAAGATTCATTACAAAATTCTCGATTCCTCCCGGATGCATGGATCCGACAATCTGCAGAATTTTAACCGGCTTGTCCATTCCCGCTTCTCCTTACAGGTTTTCCCTGTACCAGTCAATGGCAAGTGCTATCCCCCTGGCAAAGTCATAATCCGGATCATAGCCAAGCAATTCCCTCGCCTTACTGATATCCGCATTGGAATCCCTGATATCTCCCTTACGGTCCGGACCGAAGTTCGGCTCAACCTCTTTATTCAAAGCCTTGCAGATATTGTGATAAACGTCAATGAGAAATTCTCTGCCGCCTGCTCCAATATTAAATGCCTCACCGGCAGCTTCCGAAGAAGCCTGACATGCTTTTAAATTGGCTTCCACAACATTCTCAACATAGGTAAAATCTCTGGACTGTCTGCCATCTCCATTGATTGTAGGAGTCTCGCCATCCATTAACTGTTTAATAAACTTCGGAATCACCGCTGCATACGCACCATTCGGATCCTGTCTGCGTCCAAACACATTAAAATAACGCATGCCATAGGTGTCAAGGCCATACAGCACTTTATAAAGTCTGCCGTACTCCTCGTCCACATGCTTCGTCAGTGCATAAGGGGATAACAGCTTTCCTTCCTGTCCTTCCTTCTTCGGAAGTACCGGATGATCTCCGTATACGGAAGAGCTGGATGCATAAACAAACTTCTTAACCCCATTCTGTCTGGATGCTTCCATCATATTTAAGGTTCCACGGATATTGATTTCCTCATACAGAAGAGGCATCTCGATGCTTCTGGGTACACTCCCCCATGCGGCCTGATTCAACACATAATCCACGCCCTTCGTTGCTTCCATACAGGTATCCAGATCACGAATATCTCCTTTGATAAACGTAAAACGGGGATTCTGTGTAAACGGCTCAATATTTTCATATTTGCCGGTGGAAAGATTATCCAGACATCGTACCTTATAGCCCATATTCAAAACTGCTTCACAGAGGTTCGATCCGATAAAACCGGCGCCACCGGTAACTAAAAATACACTTTCTTTGTCAAATACAAGATTCTGATATCCCATTGCGTTATCCTCTCTGCACATTTGTCCAGCCATGCCATTCATAAGCTGCCGATATTAATTATTGATCATTCGTAACTATTCAGAACTCCATTCGCAAAACCGCTGTTTCACAGCGTAGTTTACCTCATGTAGTTACTTCGCCATATAAAATCTGTCAAATATGCTCCGAAATGCAAGCATTTCGATCATATTTATCAGATTTTGCATGGCTCTGAATAGTTACCATTTTATCACATTGATACGTTCCAAGCAACTCTGCCGCTACCATGAGATACGACAGATAAAACAGGGAAAATCCATAAATCATATAGCGTGACAGGCACATAATTGTCAATGCCACTGCCGCTGTATTCCCTGCAATAAAAAGAAAGGAAAGGCACATCATGGGAATTGCCGGACTCTTCTGGTTTCTCTTCCACAACCATATGGTGACTGCAATTGCGGATGCATAAATCAACATTGCTGCAAAATTAATCAGCGGATGAACCACTGCAATGCTCCTGATCAGTCCGTAATACACAATTCCGCAGTAGGTCAGCAGCCAGTTTTTGAAGCATTTCGGGAAGATCCCCTTCATAATTGCTGCTGCCTGTTCATCTGCTAAAAGGTTCTGGGTAATATAATCCGTTGTCACATTCTGATCATAATATTGATAAAAAGTGTCCTCAACACAATAAAATTTAATATCATCATGCTTCTGCTCTATATGCTCTGCACGCTGACTCAAAGAACTTCCTGCAAACTGATAATTTCCTTCGATCTCCCATGCCTTATCAAAGATTTCATAGAAGAAGGCTCTCGTCTGCTCATCCTTTATGTTTTCTCCATCTTCACGGTCAGATGCATAAATCATATCCGTTACCAGATTCACATTTCCATATGTGTTGTTGATAAATCTGCCATGCACAGCTAAATTATAGCATCGTACCGTCAAGGTACGTATACCAAAAGCTGCTGCCAACAATATAACCAGCCCAACCACAGAAACCAGTATTCTTTTCTTATGACAGACAAAAATGATCCTGTATAATTCCACAAGAAAGAAGATCAGAACCGTAACCATCATCTGACTGCGTGTGAGACTTAGCAGAATGGAGAGCAGCAGCATTCCCACTGCATTCTTACGCTTTCCTTCCCACAAAAGCTCCAGTGCATTCATCACCCATAACGTAAATAACGGAAAAGTCAGCGCTTCGCTCATCACCGAATTCGTAATAAAAACACTCATCACCGAAAAATATTTCGTCATCAGGTGAGGGAACACCTGAAGTAAAACAAGAAGAAGCTGCCAGCCAATGGAAAGTGAAAACTTCCGTGCTATAGATCCTGTCAAAAGCCAGATAGAAACTGCCATAAATAAATTCTGCAGGATTCCCATAAGAACCAGATAATGTTCCGGAGTACACAAACGAAACACCCACAAAAACAGGGGATATAACGGTTCCCGATGAATATGCATCTGCAGATACTGCTCCGAATCATTATACACCCCTGGCCCGTAAGCCAGAAACATTCCTTCAAAAAATAAGAGCAGAGCTGCCGGTAACAGAAAAGGAATCCACCGTTTCTTATTACTGCCTGTCTGCTCTGCCCATTTACTCATTTTATAATCTCCAATAAATATAATCATCGGAAAGATATTCTTTCCGGTCAAGAATTCCCTTAATATCCATCAACACCTTCTTGTCATAGGACGGATTGAAAAACTCACTAATCTGTTCTCTGGTATAAGAAAGGAACTGCTTATGCGCTACCGCAATGACAACTGCATCCATATTCTTCACAGCATCCATGGTTTCAAAGGTAATTCCATAAAGCCGCTTTGCTTCGTCTGCATCTGCTGCCGGATCTACCACGATTGGGGTAATTCCATATTCCCCAAGCTCTTTATAAATATCAATGACCTTGGTGTTTCTGGTATCCGGACAATTTTCCTTGAAGGTAAATCCCAAGATGGCTACTTTAGCTCCTCTTACCGGAATCTCTGCCTTAATCAGATTCTTGACAAGGGATTCTGCCACATATTTACCCATATCGTCATTGATCCGGCGTCCGGATAAAATGATCTGGGAATGATACCCAAGAGATTCTGCCTTATAGGTCAGATAATACGGATCCACACCAATACAGTGTCCCCCGACAAGTCCAGGCGCAAACTTCAGGAAATTCCACTTGGTTCCTGCCGCCTCCAGTACAGACTTGGTATCGATGCCCATCTTATTAAAGATCATGGACAATTCATTCATAAAAGCAATATTGATATCTCTCTGGCTGTTCTCAATTACCTTGGCAGCCTCTGCCACCTTGATCGACTCTGCACGGTATACCCCGGCTTCCACAACCAGTTCATAAACCTTCGCTACGGTATCCAGTGTTTCTTCATCCATACCGGATACAATCTTCGTAATTGTTTCAAGGCGGTGTACCTTATCTCCCGGATTAATACGCTCCGGGGAATATCCGATCTTAAAATCCACACCGCATTTGAGTCCGGATTCCTTCTCAAGGATCGGTACACAGATGTCTTCCGTAACTCCCGGGTATACGGTTGATTCAAAGACAACCACAGATCCTTTCGTCAGATTCTGTCCTAAGATCCGGCTTGCACCCTCTACCGGTGTCAGGTCCGGTGTATGATCCGCATTTACCGGGGTCGGAACTGCCACGATATGAAATTTCGCTTCCCGCAGCTTTGAAGGATCTGCCGTAAAGTCTACGGTTGTATTCTTAATCACTTCATTTCCGACTTCATTCGTTGGATCAATCCCGTTTTTATAAAGTTCAATTTTATGTTCATTTAAGTCAAATCCGACAACCTGAATCTTCTTTGCAAAGGCAACTGCAATCGGCATACCGACATAGCCAAGTCCCACCAGAGACAGCTTCGTTTCCCTGTTTAATAGTTCTTCAAACAAACTCATATCTTCTCTTTCTCCATTTCACTTTCGCATTAAAAGACATAACATCTCAAAAAGATGTTAGTATTATACCACTACCTGTCTATATATTTCAACAGAGAACTCACTTTTGAAAACCGCAGTATTACTTTTCCAATCAAATTAACCTCAATGCAAATTGCTTTTTCTCCGGTTTATATTTATAATTAATTTGTAATTGCAACACCAACCAAGATGAGGTTTCTATGAAAATTTTAATTCTGTCAAATTATGCAAACGGCTTATTTTTATTTCGTAAAGAGGTAATATCCTCTTTTATTCAAAAAGGAGCAGAGGTTCTTATTAGTGTTCCATTTGATGAAAACTGCACCAAATTAGAGAATCTGGGTGCCAGAATTGTTTCCTGTAATCTGGAAAGACGTGGTATGAATCCTGTAAAGGATCTCAAATTACTAAAGCAGTATCAGGCTCTTCTGAAAACTGAAGTCCCTGATCTTATACTCACTTATACCATAAAACCCAATCTTTATGGCGGTATTGCTGCCAGAGGCTGCAGAATTCCTTACGCAATGAACATTACCGGATTAGGCACTGCATTGGAAAATCCGGGATTCCTCGGCAAAATATTATTACTTTTATACAGATATGTTGCTGCAAAAGCCTTGCGTGTATTCTTCCAAAACGAAGGAAATCTGCAATTTATGCAAAAGCATAAAATCGCATTACAAAACGCTCATTTACTTCCAGGCTCCGGCGTCAATTTAAAAGAGCATCCGTTTTGTCCCTATCCCTCTGAGAAAAACGGAATTCGTTTTTTAGCTGTCCTGCGCATTATGAAAGACAAAGGAATTGAGGAATACCTTTATGCCGTACAGAAGATATCTGAAGCTTATTCCAATGTCCATTTCGAACTTGTTGGAGAATATGAAGAGGAAAGCCGCTCCACATACGAACCCATGATTCAGGAATTAGAGTCTCAGGGCTGCCTCACCTATTATGGTCACATTGACAATGTCCCGGAGGTCATGGCAAATTGCCACATCCTCATTCATCCCTCCTATCATGAGGGACTTTCCAATGTATGTCTGGAAGCAGCTGCCTGTGGGAGGGGAGTCCTGACAACAGATGTTCCAGGCTGTCGGGAAACGGTCACTGGCCAAAGTGGAATTCTGTTTCCGGCAAGGAGTAAAGAATCCCTTCTGAAGGCAGTGCAGGCAGTACTCTCCTGCTCACCCGGAGAGCGCCGTAATATGGGAATACACGGACACCAGCATGTGGAAGAGCATTTCAACAGACAGATTGTAATAGATGCCTACCAGAACCTGTTATCCAGACATTAAGACAGCGTCCTGAACCAGCAGATGATTTCTCCACTGGTTCAGGACGCTGTCTTATAATTCCCCGCATCTCTGCCCGGATAGTTCAGGAATTGTTCCAACTATGCTGTAATCAGATTCGCATCCAGTTCACTTTTCTTTTTTATAACAACACTGTCATACATCATCATGACTACATCTTCCTCATAGTTTCCAATATTTTCCGGATTTTCACGCCCTTCTACATTCTCCCTGATTAATTTCACAAAATCCACCCCGGCACCATATGCATGCAGATAAGCACCTCCAAACCTCGGATTAATTTCTGATAAATAGTATTGTCCGTTCTGATAGAAAAAATCCATATCCAAAGGTCCGTTAAATCGTAAAACTGACATTACCTTCCGTACAAACCCGAATAAGTTATCATCTTTAAAGGATATGGTTTTATTGGCACCACCTATTGTTGTAGAGAGTTTTCTTTTTGAAAAAATGGCAACAGGCCTGTGGCTCACTGTGTCTACATATACGTCTGCGTCAAGATCCTGCCCTGTCATTAATTCCTGAATAATCAGACTTTCATCCTGCTCCGTCACCTGCTTTAACAGCTCCGGGGTATCAATTTTTCTCGCCCCCACACTGCCGCTTCCGGTTCTGGGCTTCACAAAAACAGGAAAAGAAATCTCTCCCTCTTCATAATCCCGCATAAATTCCTCATAGGTACCATACGTTTTGATCGTGGGGATATTCTTTTCTACCAGAAAACGATACATCTCATATTTATTAAAGCACAGCCTTGCAGTTTCTTCGTATGGAGCAAGAACCAGCACTCCGATTGCTTCAAACTCTGCCCTGTGTTTTGCAAGAAGCATGATTTCCGGATCAATCAGTGTTGTTACAGCCTGAATATCCTCCTTCTTACAAATATCTAAAATAATTGAAATATAAGAAGGATCCGTAATTAATGGCACAAGATATGCCTTATCTGCAAATGCCATTGCCGGTGCCACGGGACTGTTATCCGTAACAACTATTTTCAGCCCGTCTCCCATTGTCGTCCGAAAATCTTTTAATAATTCACATCGTCTTCCCACACTACAAAATAAAATGTTCACGGCTTTACCCTTTCTTTCTGTTCTATTATTTCTCCGGTGTTCCTTTAAATGCTTCCATTGTAGCATCGGTTGCACTGCTTATGCCTTCTCTTTTAAAAACGGCCTTTACTGTCTGCAACAGAATCCTGCAGTCCAGCAAAAACGAGAGATTTCTAACATATTCTACATCATACTCAAACTTCTTTTCCCATGAAATAGCGTTCCGTCCATTTACCTGTGCTAATCCGGTCAATCCCGGACGGACATCATGCCGGTGCCTTTGCTCTTCATTATAAAGAGGTAAATATTTTACCAAAAGCGGGCGTGGTCCAATGAGGCTCATATCCCCTTTGAGAATATTAAACAATTCCGGCAATTCATCTAAACTGGTACTACGGAGCATTTTACCAAAAGCAGTCAGTCTTACCTCATCCGGAAGCAGGTTTCCATTTTCATCCCTTGCATCCGTCATGGTACGGAATTTGTATAGCGTAAAGATTTTTTCATTCTTACCCGGGCGCTGCTGCTTGAAAAACACCGGGCTTCCCAGTTTCACCCGTACCAGAATAAAAAGGATCAGGTAGAGCCAGCACAGTAGGATGATTCCGGTTAAGGATAAAAGGATATCCAGCAGGCGTTTGATGCAGTTTTTGTACATAGAGGAGGCCTCCTTTCGTGTTCTGATTCTGATTCTGGTTCTGATTCCAATTCTGATCCCGGCACAGCATACTTGTTCCAGGGCGGACCTCCGGCGCTAAGAAGTTCTATTTATTTCGATCTGGTATATTAAATACGGACGCAACCGCATCAACGAGCCATCCGGGCTCGATTGCTGCTTGATTGGACATCCATGTCCAATCCTTGCTGCCTGCGTACGAAATAAATGAACTTCTAAGCACCTCCGCTATGCCCTGGAACTAAGTATGCTTGTGCCGTAAACCACATTACTTTTACCAGTTCATGAGTTACATTAATTTCTTTGTTTTGGTACGGGCATGGATAATTTACAACTTAAAAACTAAAGCAAATCATTCAAAGCAGCTTCTGACAATCTTGATAATACGTTCCATGTCTTCTTCGGTATTCTTGATGTCACTTGGCAGGCATAAGCCTCTGCGGAAGATATCACCGCTCACGCTTCTGTCCCAGTCTTCGCCGTTATCGCCCTTTACCTTCGCAGTATTGAGCTGCTGCCCATCTGCCATAAAAAATTCGGCATCCGCGTAAATGGGCTGTAAATGCATCGGCTTCCAGATCGGTCGGGATTCAATGTTTTCAGCATCGAGTGCATCCATGATGTCATTCGGCGTTACCCTGCTTCCCTCCTTAAGCGTGATGCAGGAAAGCCAGTTGTTGGCATCTCCATCCGGGTTTAAAGGATTCATGGTAATTTCATCAATATCTGCAAGGGCTTCCTTATACTGCTGATAAATGGCCTTCTTCAATGCTTTATGCTCTTCCAGGTGAAGGAGCTGTCCTCGTCCGATTCCGGCAACCACATTACTCATACGGTAGTTATAGCCAAGCTCCGAATGCTGGTAGTATCTTGCCTGATCTCTTGCCTGCGTGGCAAGGAAGAGTGCTTTCTTCGTAATTTCTTCGTCTGCGGATAGCAGCATGCCGCCGCCGGAGGTGGTAATAATCTTATTTCCGTTAAAGGAAATAATGCCAATCCTTCCAAAGGTTCCGGTCTGCTTTCCACGGTAGGTACTGCTTAAGGATTCTGCTGCATCCTCAATAAGCGGCACATGGTGTTCCTCACAGATTGCCATGATTTCATTAAGCTTTGCCGGGGTTCCGTACAGATGAACCACAATTACGGCTTTGGCTTCCGGATGCTTTTCAAATGCCTTGCAGAGTGCCTCCGGATCCATGTTCCAGGTGTCCTTTTCGGAATCAATAAATACCGGTGTTCCCTTTTCATATACAATCGGATTACAGGTTGCATCAAAGGTAAGGCTTGGTGCGAATACAACATCTCCCTGTCCGATGCCTAAAATGCGCAGTGCCAGATGAATGGCTGCTGTTCCGGCACTCAGTGCACAGGCATGTCCGCCACCCATATAGGCTGTCATTTCCTGCTCCAGTGCATTGACATTCGGTCCCAACGGAGCCACCCAGTTCGTTGCAAATGCTTCGTTAATAAATGCCTGTTCCTCGCCATGCATGGTCGGGGAAGAAAGGTAAATCCGCTTCTTTTCCATACTGCATCCTTCTTTCTGTTTTCTTTCTATGTGACTGTTCAGCATGCTCCATCATTTCTGCATGGTCTTCTGTTGCAGTTCAGCCATGCCCATTCATAAGCTGCTTTCTGCTTCTCTGTCTGAATTGTACTTCTTCTAAGGCAGCTTATTTCATGTCGGGCGTCCGCCCTATAGAAATGATGGAACTGCTGTCGGCATAGTGATACGTGGGTACGATTTCTTTCACCAGCGCCCGGATATCATTACTCTCATCCTTCGACTCTTCTTTGAGCTTCTTCAACTGTACAAAGAATTCGGTTTCATCCAGTTCGATCGGCTTTCCAATATAAATCATCTTATTATCGGTTTCCTTAAGTCCCTCTTCCTCCATCAGAAGCTCTTCATATAGCTTCTCACCGGGACGTAAGCCGGTAAATTCAATCTTGATGTCCTCTCCGACGCGATAGCCGGACAGTTTAATCAGGTTTCTGGCAAGATCCAGGATCTTCACCGGTTTTCCCATATCAAGGACAAAAATTTCTCCGCCCTTCGCATAGGCACCGGCCTGTAACACCAGTGATACTGCTTCCGGAATGGTCATGAAATACCGGATAATATCCGGATGGGTTACCGTAACCGGTCCCCCTTCCATGATCTGCTTTTTAAATAACGGAATGACACTTCCGTTACTTCCGAGTACATTTCCAAACCGTACCGCTACAAATTCGGTATCAAAGTGCTTATTAAAGGTCTGGATAATCATTTCACAAATCCGCTTGCTGGCTCCCATGATATTGGTCGGGTTTACCGCTTTATCTGTAGAAATCATAACAAAACGCTTCGTTCCGTTCATGGCTGCCGCATAGGCGGTCTTCCAGGTTCCGAAAACATTATTCTTTACAGCTTCATTCGGACTTGTCTCCATCAGTGGAACATGCTTGTGTGCTGCTGCATGATAGACAATTTCCGGCTTATAATGGTCAAAAATCCAGTTCATCCGGTTCGTATTACGAACCGATGCAATCAACACTTCCAGATTCAGATCCGGAAAATGGGTTTTCAGCTCCTGCTGCACGTCATAAATGCTGTTCTCATAAATATCCAACATGATGAGCAGTGACGGTTTATGGGAAGCGATCTGACGGCACAGCTCACTTCCAATGGAGCCTCCGGCTCCTGTTACCAGAACGCGCTTGCCCTGCACATAGGAAAGAATTGATTCCAGATCAACCTCAATCGGATCTCTTCCCAAAAGATCTTCCACTTCCACATCGCGGAGCTTGCTGACGCTGACTTCCCCGTTTACCAGCTGATACATTCCGGGAAGGGAACGCAGCTTACAATTCGTTTCTTTACAGATATCCAGAATACTGCTCATCTGGGATCGGGATATTGAAGGCATCGCAATAATAATCTCATCAATATCATATTGTTCCGCACATTCTATGATCTTATCACGACCGCCTGCAACCTTGATTCCCTGAATGAATTTTCCCCATTTTCCCTTATCATCATCGATGATGCAGCGGATGACCATGGTGGAAAAATTACTGTTCACAATTTCCTTGATAATAACATTTGCAGCTTCCCCGGCACCTATAATCATGACTGAAATGGCATTTTTCCTGTTCTGGTTCTTGTGCTTCAGACTTCTCAGGAACCGGTAAGAAAAGCGGCTTGCAAAAATAAAGCTGATCAGCAGGAACATATAAAGGAAATAGTAACTGCTAGGTACGGCCTGTCTTCCGTAGAAACGGAAAAACTGTAATCCAACCGCCTGTAATGCGGAGGAAATGATGCACGCACAGATCAGATTCTGCAATTCCGTCTCTCCCGCATAAGCCCACAGGCTGTTATACATCCGGAAAATATAAAGAACAATCAGTGTAATCACAATACTGAACGGTAGGAAATCCGTAATCGGCTTTAAAAAATGTTCCGGAATATCCGACACCGAAAATCCGTAACGGATCATCAGTGCAAGATAGCTTGCCAGAATCACACTGATCACATCGTAAATCACAAGAAACGTTCTTCGATAAAATTTTTTCACATTAAAAGGCTTTTTCATCTCTTTGATCGCTTTCAAAACTATCCTAACTATTCAGTCCTTCACAGTTCCAATACAACATACCCACTACTGCTTCATTTTCTTATAATCTCAGCAACAAATACTTTGGCCTGTACCAAATAGTTTCTTTTATTCTTTATAAAGTAAAGGAGCCAGTACCAGCATCAGCACAAAGCCGCCGGGACTGCTTAAGTGGAAAATCCACTCTACCATTCCTGCAATTGCAAAGGAAAAAATAACAACCATCGGAAGTGCAGCACCGATTATCGTATCTTTCTTTTTCACATAAAAGATTACCGCATACACAAGAGATACCGCACCAAAAATCACAAACAGGATTCCCACACCGATTCCGTGATCGTATGCCACCTGCAGATAGATGTTGTGCGCATGTACTGCAATCTCTCCATTAGGGAGAACAGCTCCCATCTCATCGTGACCGGTCATATTCAACTGTTCAAAATAGGATCTGAAAATCGTTGTTCGTCCATTGGAATAATCTCCTTCATCCTTCATATCTTCCGGAAGCTCTCCCGTGCTTTCCGCATACAGTGGTTCCACATAGGACGGAATATAGTCAATTGACGCTACAAGCTTGGGGATTTCATTTCCATTTTCATCATGGGTTGCCTTGTATTCCGCAATTTCTCCATAAAAATCAAAGGTACCTTCCGGTATGCCAAAAATCTTATTTGCAAATACATCCACAAATCTTCCGATCCGCATATATCGTATCGAAGTCAGATTATGCCCGCGCATCACCTGATCCGGCCATTCCTCAATTTCAAACGGCACCGGCTCTCCGACAATTCCGGGGATATTTCTCTGCAAGGTAAATGTTACCGGAAACATCACAAGTACCGCAAGCACCATAAGTCCCAGATTGGTAAGGAGACTGTGAATACGCACCCTTCCCTTTCCCCTTGCAATCATAAGCCATGCTGCAAGACCGGTAAGCGTTACCGCAAACAAGCCGGTACGTGCCATGGTAAATAACATATAAGAAGACACAATCCCGAACAGAATCAGCTCTTTATAGATTTCCCGCAGCTTCGTCGTACGATACAGTTTCATCAGCAGTAATACGATCACTGCACATTCTACCGTCGTAAGATAAGTGGCGGTTGTCGTTACCGTGTGGAAAACGAACGGATAACGGGCATACCGGTACGTAAGATAAGGGCGGTGCAGCAGCGCATATCCCATGGAAATCAGGAAATGAAGCACAATTCCCCATAAAACATTGGTAAGGAAATGGCGACGGTGCTCCCACATTCCGTAGCTTAAGTACAATAAGGTGAAGCTGACTGCCAGTACAACTGTCCACCATCTGGTATTCCGGAAAATCACAATACCTGCAAAGAACAACAGTGTAAGCGCCCCATACCAGTAATTGGGCTTTGCCAGCTTCCTTTTGCATAAGCAGACCAGGGTACGCAGAAGAATAAATCCGAATAAAACGGCAATCAGTACGGTGTTTCTCAGTACCTCCACATTCATTCCGATCTCTGCCTCTACTTTAAATTCCCGTACTGCCAGGGCATCAAGTCCGTTATGATAATAAATTGCTCCGGCAATGCCTGCAGCAATCGCATAAAGCAGGGTATACCGGTTCAGAATTTCCTTTAAGGAAAACATGGTAAGAATCACCAGTGCAAAGAACAGCATTTCCCTGCGCTGCGCCACCTGATGATGAATTTCATAGAGTCCGTTCATATAATCGCAGCATGCAGCAATTGCGCCTGCAATAAACAGGATCTGTAATCCATCTGCCAGATGCTCTCTGATAAAATCTCCGGTAAACAGTGTTCCCTGTCCGTCCCGGTTATGGTTAATCGCATAGAACAAAATCACTGCAAGGAAAATAAGGCTTATCGTATAAAAGATATTATCCAATGCATAATCGCTTAATCTTCCGGTAAAAACCATAAAAAAGCCGGCAAGTAAAACTAACGCAGCAAGAGGATTGGCGGCGAACCGGAATGCACGTTCCACGGTAATAAGTGCATCCTTTTCGTGATCCTTATAAATTCTGCGGATGATCGCTAAAAATAACAGTGCAGCAAGAACGATTTCTCCTGCAAATGCCAGTGTACGCTTATAGCCAATGGGGACACTGTAATGATACTCTGCTGCCAATCCGGCTCCATAGATCTGTTCTCCATCATAATAAAGAATTCCGGCACCCGGCATTGTATCCGGTGTGATAAATTCATAGGCAAGGGTAACATCTGCTGCCGGAACATCCAGGATCTCTGTCTTGAGATCCATTCCATCCGGTCTTGTCCCCTGCACATTCAGGAAATAGGTTTTCCCCTCCTCCATAATCAAATCCATGGGGACATCCACATAGGAAACGGCAGCTTCCTTAGAAACAATGACCTGTTCCTTCGCCGCCACCTGTTGCTTTTCATTCAGAATTGTCACATAAAAGCAGCCATCTGACTCCACACTTGTCGGATAAAGGCGCAAAGAAGCAAGATGATCTCCCTGGGATAAAAAGGTCTGCATCACCGAATGCTCTTCATTCACTGCTTCTGTACAGGTTCCGGTTGCCGGAGTAACCGAAAGTGTCACATCCTTCTTCCACAGGCGCATTGGCCAGAGTGTTGAAAGAATGATCACTGCCGCAAGCAGGATGATAAATTGTATCGCCGTACTTTTATAAATAACCTTTTTCATACTTCTTCCTTAATTATGACAGGCAGATAAAGCAGCCTGCGTTTCATCGTTGACTATTAAGTATAACATAGATTCGTACTGCAAGCAACGGCACCAGTACCCACCAGAACACGACATAACGTACCAGATAGGTCGGTCCCAGTAAAAATGTCAGGAAAACCAATATCGGAAGCAGAAATGGCAGAACCACTTCCGGGTATCTTCCCTGCTCCTTCTGATCCAGCAGGAATCCCAGTCCGAACAGCATACACCAGAACAGAAACCCCGGTGAAAACAGCATAGAAACAAACGGAACCTTCTGCTGGAATACCGTAAGGGACATCCTCCTATAAAGCTCGTCAAGTGCCGGCAGCAAACTCGCCCTTGTTCCCGGCTCTTCCACCTCATAACCAAAATAAGAGCTGTCCTCATAGGTATAAGTAAACACCGTGTTTCCACGATACACGTCAATCACCGTATCCGGATACCAGAATCCATACGAAGTCATCAGCCATGCATTCACATAAGAAAACGGATGATGAATCAGCATCCCGGCCCACAACTTCCAGAAATCTCCGGAGTTTTCTTCATAGGCTGCATTGGAAAAAGAGATTTTCACCCCGTCGGATACCTTCGGTGTATAATGCTGCAGGGCATCCTCCGGCAGATACCGGAACAACACTTCCCGATCCTCTTGTGTAAAAGCATCCGGCTCATACGCATAGGTCCGTGCAAGCTGCATAATAGGAACCGTCAGCATTTCCTGATGCTCACCCCCACTTGCCTTTGTTACAAAAGCAAGTCCTTTATTTAAAATCAGATACAGGCAGATCAGCAATACTCCATAAGCCAGAAGCCTGGCAGATCGTCTTCCTGCCTGTATACGGTCATTGCCAGAGAACGCTTTCTTTTTTACAAAAGCAGCCAGAAACGGAAGGAATACCAGAAATGCGTAGCAGCCGTTATGGCGAAACAGCATCATCAGTATGGCAGATACCGCAAACAGAAGCATTTTTTTCCTGTCTGCCCAAAAGGCTTCCACATCCTCACACAGATCCAGCAAAAGCAGTACCTGTATCAGCAGCATCCCCATGAACAGGCCGTCCTTTGCCGAGCACAGGCTGAACATGACAAGCGGCGGGCAGATGCCAAGATAAAGGGTAAGGATCCACTGCCCCCGTTTCCGGAGCCCATGTTCCCCGAGCTTCCAGATAAAATACCCGAAAATCAGTGACAAAGCTGCCATCTGAAACAGGATATAGGCTGCAATTCCCAGATTGATGGAGCCTGTCAGTTTATACACAAGCTGGACAATTCCTCCCAGCATCAGCACATGAAACAGAGGGTGATGTGTGGTAAAGCTCCTCGTTACCACTTCCAGATATTCCTCCTGCGCATCATAAACGAAAAATCCGGGATAAACTGCCAGAAATACCACGAAATAAAGAAGAAAGATCACTCCACCGGTCCGCAGCAGAAAAAATGCCCCTCCTTCCGTCCTGCCGGTCTGTGTTTCCGAAACTCTGCAAATCTCCCGGGAGGCTTTCAAATGCCGCATATTTACCTGTACCTGCAGCCTCTGTGCCATTGCACTCCAGAGTCCGCTTACCATCAGGGTCATCACTACCGCAAAAGCAAGAACGGAAAGCCACATCCATGGATTCATGAATGGAACACTGCCCTTTTGATCAAGCTGTGCGCCAAATACCATACAAATTGAAAAAAGAAACCCGAACAGCACGGAAATAACGGTCGGCTTCCCGGGACGAAACTTCCGGATCACCATAAACACAAGCAGTGCAATCAGCACCGGTAAAATGCTGTTGCTGAAGTCCAGATAATTTTCCATTGGAAAGATCCATGTTCCCATTACGATTCTCCTGCCTGAATTTCCTCAGTATTTCCTGAACGGATTTTCTCCGTGTTCCGTATCCTTCCCCCGTCCTTCCCGGCGGGTTCCTCCCTGAAGGTCGTCTGCCGGATCACATACTGGGGCGAATTATTCATGGCGACATACATCCTGCCCATATATTCTCCCACAAGTCCCAGCATCAGCATGAGCATTCCCCCCATAAAAACCAAAACAGACATCAGGGCGCTGAATCCGGTAACCAGTCCGGGCGGATTAAAGAACAGCTTTTTAATGATTGTATAAATTCCATATAAAAACCCTGCCATGGCACAAACCGTTCCTGCTGCTGTTGCAATCCGCAGCGGCTTCACGCTGAATGCCGTAAAACCGTTAAACCAGAGATTCAAAAGCTTTCCCAGTGTATACCCGGAAACTCCTGCTTCCCGGTCACGGTGATTTACATCCACATTCGTAATATTCTTCGTGGTACGGAGCACAAGACCGATCACATAAGGAAATGCATAGGTATAACGACTCATTTCATCTACCACAAAGCGTCTGGCTGCAAAATAACTGGATACATAGAGCTCCTTCGGCTTTCCGAGCATCACTCTCGTCATCAGCTCATTCACATGGCTTCCCCAGTTGCGGAAGCCGGAATGATGCTTATGCGCATATCTTGCATACACCACATCGGCCCCCTGTTCAATCCCCTCAAGCAGCTTTCCCACTTCGTTCGCCGGTGTCTGTCCATCATCATCCAGACACACTACAATGTCTCCTGTCACATAATGGAAGCCCGCCATCAGCGCGCTGTGCTGTCCGAAATTCTTTGCAAGATTAATCCCCTTACGCTGTGCTTCCGGATGGTTTCCGGATGCTGCACACAGCTTTTCAATTGCTGCAAAAGTGTCATCCGGCGAACAGTCATTTACCATAATAATCTCATAACAATAATCCTTCATGGAGGACATGGTATCATCAATTTCTTTTACCACATGCGGCAGTGTCTGTGCCGAACGGTAACAGGGAATTACAAAACTGACCTTCTTCATTTTTATTGTCTCCGGTTCTCTCTTCATTGATTTATGACAGCAATCTGCTGCCATGACGTTCATGAGCTGTAATGATTTCATCATTTACGTAGTGGAATCATCATCACATATACATGCCATCAGAATGACATCACAAAACCTTCCGTTTAGAAAGACATCATCCTTTAAATAAGCTTCCTGCCGGAAGCCTGCCTTTTCATAGCTTTTCTGTGCCTGTGTATTTTCAGCCAGCACACGGAGCATCACCTTATGCAGGTGCAGGGTTTCAAACGCATATTGCAGCATAAGCTGTGCTGCCTCCGTGCCATAGCCCTTCGAAAGAGCTTCTTCTTCTCCAATGAAAATCCCGTATTCTGCCTTATGGTGTGTCTCATCGATATCACGCAGATAAACACTTCCAACCGCATTTTGAATTATTTTCAATCCGGTATCCGCGGTTTGTCCCTGCCTGCCCGGTTCCTCCTGTGCTGCTTCATTTTCTGTATCCGCTTCATAGGGACAGATCATAAACTGCACAACCTTCCCGGTCTTTACCATCGTTTCAATCCAATGATGATGGGTTTCTGCCGTAAAAGGCTTCTGATAGATAAAGTTTTTCCTCACAAAATCCGTATTGCGCCACCGGATAATATCTGCTGTATCCCTTTCCTCCATTGGCCGGAGTGCAATCCGTTCTCCATAAATCACCATTGTCTGCTTCTTCCCTTTCCTGCTTCTGTTCCTACGCAATTGAAGTTCTATACGCTTACACCGGATCCTGTCACAAATTGGCAGCTTCTATCCGATAGATTTCAAAAACATCGTCTATCGTTTCAACCAATGTGATCTTTATGTTCTCGCCATGGCTTTCATAATAATTGGAAAGCCAGTGCATGTCCTCTGCCTTTTTCCTTACGAAATAGACATTCTCCATGGAAAGCAGCCCTTCTTCCATGGTATTGATCTGATAAGCCTTGAGTTTTTTACGGTAAAGCGGACTCTTGCTCGCCCAGCCACCCATAATATCATAATTGTGAATGCTGTTATCCACATTGACAAACATCTTTTCCGAATAGCTCACGGAGGAGTATACGTCCATAAAATAAAAGTTCTCCGGATGGTGCGCAAAGTACTCATAAACCTGCAGATAAGGTTCGTTCTGCTGCTCGCGGTACTTCTGATCCTGCGAAACCTCTCCGATCTTTCCCGGCAAAAGCAATACGGAAAACAGACCGAAACAAATAAGCATCGTCATCCGTACCAGATGTGTTCTGCCAGACCTACGCTTTTGCATGATAAGGACAAACAGAATCCCTGCAAGAACTACAAACTCCATAAAATACAGGGAGTGGGTAATCCTGTCCGGGAAACGTTCCCCCATCAGAATATACATCCAAAGTACGCTCCGGACGACAAAAAGGAAACAAAGCTTCCAGAGAATGGAAAGCCCTGTCACCATGCGATGCTTCCAGATTTCGTAATGCCGCTTATCCTCTGTGTTCCAGCCCTGGCACAGCGCCAGTAAAAATACCGTAATATACAGAAGTATCGTCATATAATTCCAGGGATAATCACTCCCAACAGAATTCGGTCCTCCAAGAAAACGATATACATACAGCTTAAAATATTTCTGAAGCTTGGGAACAAAGGGCTGCGCCTCCTGATTCAGCCCTCCGGCATAATCCGCAATCTGCCCAATGATGGTTTCATCGATCTCTTCATCAATTCCAAAATTATAATTATCAAACAGAATCTGTTCACTTTCGCTGATTCCGATACTGTCATAAAATTCTTTGTTTGCCTGATAAGATGGTATCTGTTGAAAATCATAGAGCTCCGTACGGTTGTCAAACAGCGTGGTAAAGCTTCTCCACTCTTTGCTTCCATAAGCAATCCTGTGTGTGGCCTCTCCAATCAGGAGACTTAACAGAATCAGTCCGATCACACCAAGATATTTCATAAAATTCTCTTTGGTGAGCGCCTTTTCTTCAAAGCTCCACTTCACAACCCCTGCGACACAGATCATCGGAAGTACTAAAAGAAGCATTTCTGACCGGATCAGATATGCCAGAAACACAAGCAGAATCGCCGGAATATTGCTTCGGATAAATTTAACCGGTTCCTCCTGTGGCTTCGAGGTCAGAAACCAGAATGCCGCAGCGGCAGCCAGCATGGTACAGGTAATCGTATACTGTACTGCCACAAGATGCTCCATCATCATGGAAAAGAACAACAGGGTTTCTACAAGTCCTACTGTAAGCTTGGCCTTCCGGCTAGTACAGATTGCAAAGCTCCGGTTCAGAATCAAAAGCAATGCCCCAAACTGACAGGTGCACAGAAAAACACCATACCACGGAGCAATCCGTACAATACGGTATAGCAGACTGATTGCTGCACTTATGAGCCACAGCATCTGAATGTTGTGCCCTTCCGGCACTCCCGTATAATTTCCGCTTAGGATTTCCTTCATCAGGACATCATCGTTTAAATCATAATAATAATCAAAACGGCAGGCCAGTGCGATCATCGGGATCAGCAGAAGCACAACGGAAATTATGAAATTCTGTCTCTTCGAATCAACGTCCTTAAGCTTCATAGAATTCCTTCACTTTAGAAATAATGTAATCTGTCTGTTCTTCGGTCAGCCGGTAAAACATCGGCAGTCTCACCAGACGTTCGCTTTCCCTGGTCGTATAACGATCTTCCCCATGGAAACGGCCAAATTTCAGTCCGGCAGGAGCCGAATGAAGCGGCACATAATGAAATACACAAAGAATCTCATTTTCCTTCATAAAGGAAATAAACCTCGTACGTTCCTCAAGATCCTTACATTTGATATAAAACATATGACCGTTATGCTTACAGTCCCCGGGAACTACCGGCAGGGTAAGCTTCCCGGCTTCCTGCAATGGTAATAATGCATCGTAATACTGCTGCCATCTGGAAAGGCGCACCTCGTTAATCTGATCTGCGATTTCCAGCTGTGCATAAAGATATGCCGCATTAATTTCACTTGGAAGATAAGAGGAACCATAATTTCTCCAGCAGTACTTATCTACCTGTCCGCGGAAATATTTGCTCCGATCCGTTCCCTTTTCACGGAGGATCTCGGCTTCTTCCACATAATGCTCATCACGGATAAGTAATGCTCCGCCCTCACCCATGCTGTAATTCTTCGTTTCATGGAAGCTGAAGCATCCAAAATCTCCGATTGTTCCAAGCGCCTTGCCCTTGTAGCTTGCCATCACACCCTGTGCAGCATCCTCTACCACCAGAAGCTGATGACGCTTTGCAATGTCAAGAATGGTATCCATTTCACAGGAAACTCCGGCATAATGTACCACGGCAATAGCCTTGGTCTTCTCGGTTATCGCATCCTCAATCAGGGTTTCATCAATGTTCATGGTATCCGGACGGATGTCTACGAACACAATCCTGGCGCCGCGCAGTACAAAGGCATCTGCGGTCGATACAAACGTATAGGACGGCATAATCACCTCATCGCCTTCCTTAATATCACAAAGAAGGGCTGCCATTTCCAGTGCATGGGTACAGGATGTTGTCAGAAGGCACTTACCTGTCCCGGTCTGCTCCTCAATCCACCTGCTGCATTTCCTGGTAAAATCACCATCCCCACAGATATGCATGCTCTCTACGGCCTGCTTCATATAATCCATTTCCTTCCCTGTAAAGGGAGGCACATTAAATCGGATCATTTCTCTCTCCTCCTGTACTGGATAATTCCATCTAATCTGAATTGTTATACAAACACTGCATATTTCTCATTCTCAAAGACCATTTGGTATTCATTTACTGTCATAAAATCCAGAATGGCCTTAAGCTTCTGCTCCCAGACAGAGCCCTCTCCCACCATTCCGTTCTCCTGCAAATCAAGCACCTGTGCCATGATCTCTTCCGAAAAGATGACAAGCGGACGATTCTCTTCCGTCATCGTTTGATTTAAAGTATTGAGATCCTCTGCCAGCCGTTCATAGCTGTTCGTATCAAGATCTGCCCATGATGTATAAACAGCCGGCGCCTTGTGAAGATAATAGGACAGCCCCGGAATATTTCCATACAGAATCACCTTTTTGTTCCGGTATTCCGTATTATTTTCCAGCATAAAGGTATTTAGCTCTTCAAGTGTTCCGGCGTTTGCGGCATTGGTTTTCATTCCACGCAGAATCCGGCTTCCTTCTACTGTCGTATCCCTTTTATGTCCATCCTCCCCATCGAGAAAAACATAATTGCAGCCAATTCCGACTGCCTGAATCAGGAACGCAACGACCATAGCCATAGTCATCGCTTTTACGGAAAAGAGCGGAACCTTCCCGGTTACATCCAGATACGGACGTCCCCACCTTGCGAAGCGGTATATGGTCCAGAACGTGATCGGTGCCACAAAGAACAGGTTATTCAAAGCCGGCCACACATAATTGTTGCTGCCAAGTGGGGTGATCAGAACCACAATAAGGCTCATCGCCGCAATCAGCTTCCATTCACAGTCCTGCATTCTGCTAAACAGCATCCACACACAGATTCCCAGCGACAGAATCAGGAAAACCACGCCACATTGGAGAGCGGCTTCCTTCTGATAATATTTAAAGTTAAACATGCCCCATCTGCCAAGCACGATAAACAAAAACACAATACAGATACAATATACCACTTTGCGAAGCAGGGGAAAACGCTCCTTCTGTATGGCGAAAAAAGGAATTCCCGGCAGAATACACAGCACCATATAAGCCATCCATCCCGCTCCGTGCAGATAGGCATCTGTAATCATCCCAAGCATTTCTCCAAAGGTATAATCGGATGCAGAGCCTGCCATGCCGAAGACTCCTTCGATCATGGTTCCAAGGGTTCCCGTTCCATAAAGAAGCATCATGCCGGCAAGCACTGCCACAAAGCCCGCTGCATAACCTGCTATGCACAGGCCTGTTTCCTTCGCAATTTCTGCTAACGGTTTCTTCTTCAAATATCCATAATACCACAAAGTAAGGATCAATAACACTTCCAATCCGTTATTGGGGAAGCGTACAAGGGTATTAAGCCCCAGAACCACTCCTGCTGCCACAAGGCACCCCGGATGCTTCCGCACCAGTCCGCGGAACAGCAGAATCACTGCGGTAAGCAATAGCGCATAGGTCATATAATTATATAAAATCACGGATGGACACCAGCACATTCCAATTGCGGAAAGCTCTGCGAGAAAGGCAATGACAGCCGGCATTTTCGTCCGGAAAAAGCGGTATCCAAGCAGGGCCATGGCACTGATCAGCAGGGAGGAATATACCTTCATGCCAAGCATGGTTCCTCCAAACGGAAGCTTCGTAAAGAAAAATCCCAGGACATTGGACAAAAACGTCAGCAGTGTCCACAATACCGTATTCTGCCCAAAGAACGCATAATTTCCAAGACTGTATGCCGTATCCGTCAGGTCAATTCCCTGATTTACCTTAAGCAGGGGAAACAGTATAAGGATTACCGGAAACAGGATTTTCTCTGCAAAATGATAAAAAGGTTTTAATCGTTCCGCATATTCGTTCATTTGTTTCCTCCTCCGCTTTCCTTGTCATCCGGATTTTTCATCCATTTTCCCAGGGCAGTCTTATCAAGTCTGCCTCCAATCAAATGAAACACCTTATCTCTTATAAGGTCTGTCAGCAGGCCTGCAATACACACCACCAGCAGGCAGAAAATCCATTCTGTCAAAAAAGGAAGCACACCGGTATTTCCGGCAGGATTCACAAGTGCTTTCAGCCACCCATACCAGCTGCCGCGGATATCGATATGTTCATGTAATAAATAAATGCCAAAGCATAAGCCGCCAAGCTGACGGAGCAGATCTGCTGCTTTTCCCCCCCGGATCTGCAGGGAACGGAACAGATAAAACAGCCCGATGGCTGCCGTAAGTACCGTGATCGTATTATAGTGATACGGCACAGAAAAATAGTATTCACAGGTATTCTGTAAGGAAGGCAGAAAGCTTCCCAGATCTTTCATCAGAAACTGAATTGCCATTCCGGCCGCGGCACTCAGTAAAAAGAGAATCGCCGCATTTCCCCTGCCTGTTTTGAACCGGTGAAAAATTCCGTTTTCATCATACTTTCCTGCATAGGCGGCAAGGAGATAAACGAAAACAAACCAGGTCAGGTCGTAACCATACCGGTCTGTCGCAAAAGCCACTGGTACAATACTCTTGATTCCGCTTAAAAATATAAAGAGTACGACAAGTGCCGTCTGATAGGTTTTCTTTGGAAGGTGCTGTGCCGCAAGATTCAAAAAAGGCATCAGCAGCATCAAAAGCAGGAACGAGGTTGCAAACCAGTAGTGTTCTGTCTCAATCGGAAACAGATAAGGAAGGATTCCATAAATGCCGTTCTGAAAGCCTGTGCTGATCCCCAAACCCATCAGTACAAGGGGAACCAGCAGGCTGTAAAACCAGATCTGGCAAAGGAACCGCAGGACTCTTTTCACCTGAAACGTTCCCTGATATCCGAAATAACCACTGATAAACACATAAGCGTTCACTGCCGCAAGGCAAAAATTTTCGAGGATCGTTCCCAAAACAGCTGAAACGTCCGATGGTTTTCCCGGTTCTAAAAGGTTCCCGGAATTTGCAAGAAAATGCATGGTAACAATCATCATCATGGCAACCATGCGCAATAATTCAATTCCTGCCTGACGTTTCCTTCCTTCCATGCAGTGCTCCCTTTCCCTTTACTTTTGCACACCTGAGCAGCAAATGCTTCCGGCTATGCGCAACAATGATCCCTTTTATCGTTCTCTTGTCACCTTTCCGTCTTCGACACGATAAACAATGTCGCACTTTTCGATCGTCTGCAGACGGTGTGCAATGATCACCATGGTCTTCCGTCCATGCAGGCGGTTAATGGAATCCATGATGGCTGCTTCCGTATCATTATCAAGGGCAGAGGTTGCCTCATCCATAATCAGTACCTCCGGATCCTCAAAAAGTGCCCTGGCAATGCTGATCCGCTGTCTCTGGCCTCCTGAGATACGGATTCCCCTCTCACCGATTCCGGTATCAAGTCCTTCCGGAAGGCTTCTTACAAACTCATCCAGCTGGGCCTCCTTAAGTGCCGCCCAGACCTTGTCATCGTCAATATCCTCGTCCGCGTAGCCAAATGCAACATTCTTACGGATGGTATCATCAATCATAAAAATATTCTGCGGAATGTATCCGACATTTTTAAGCCAGGACCGGTAATGATCACGGACCTCCACGCCATCTGCAAGGATCTGCCCCTGCTGGAGCTTTAACAGTCCGAGCATAATATCCACAACCGTAGATTTTCCGGCACCGGTTGTCCCCACAATTCCTACTGACTGTCCAATGGGAATCACCATATCCGCATGGTCAAAAATCAGCGTCTCCGTGTTCGGGTATTTATAAACAATATCCTTTAATTCAATCTTATCCCGGATCTCCATCTTCTGTACATCAATTTTCTGACGATACGCTTCTGCGTCGTAATTTACATTCTTATCACGGATATCATCCTGTAAATGGTCACTGACTCCCATAAAGAATGGTTCAAAATAGGAAATCGAGGTCAGATGGTTGTTAATCCGGTTTGCACAGGGCACAAGGCGCATGGCAACAACCGCAAGTGCACTCAGCTGGGTAATGACCTCACTTGCCTCAATTCCATTTAGCAGCTGCAGCATCATAAAAATAATCATTCCGGCTACTGCTACGGTCTCAATTAAGAGCCGCGGAGTGGCATTGTACAGGTTATATCGCTGTACGGCACTTACATAGCCATTTCCACACTTGGAATACTCATTAATAAAGTAGCTTTCCTTATTGGCAATCTTGATTTCCTTGATTCCCATTACCGACTGATCGATCCATTTATAAAGACCACTGTAATAGTCCTGATTCTCTACGCCGGCCTTTTTCATGATCGGCTTTAAAATAAACATAATAAGCAGAAGGACCGCAATCAGAAGAGCTGCAACGATAATGGTGATCTTAATTCCGCTGATAAAGGCCACCACAATGACAAGTCCCACGAAAATGACGCCCTCGCTGAAAAGCTGCAGCATCGCCAGAATCAGACCATACATGTTATTCACATCCGAAGTGATGCTTCTCTGAATCACGGACGTATCCGCATTCAGATAATATTCATACGGGCGCTGCATAAAGTTGATCATCATGCGTCTCGAGGTGGCAAACTGATTGGTATAGACGAACTTAAGCTGTGACTTCTGCTGGAAGAACAGAAAGACATTCTTGAGGACAAACATCAGAATCAGGGCCATCATCACAAACACCATAACGGCTGTGGTATTCTCCTTGTCAATATGAAAAAGCTCACAGATCACCTGGAGATAACGGTGCTTTGCCACCGCATTTTCTTCCAGAACCACCTGCATTACCGGAACTACCATCGAAATACCGGCAGTTTCAAGAATCGCTCCAATCAGCATCAGAATTAACTGAAGCACCATAATTCGTTTCTGACGTGCATCAAGAAGCACCATCATCTTTTTAAAAATTTTAACCATGTTTCTGTGATATCCTTATATTCTATATCTGTAACAAGCTGCCGGATTGTTCTGATTGGCTGACAAATATACATGCTTTCCGGCAGCTTATTTCATGTCGGGCGTCCGCCCTATAGAAATGAATATACAAGCTGCCCTTTGTGAGCAAGCTCCCACGGTCATCCTGTATATTTATTTCTACATGAATTTCCACAACAGTTCAGCCATGCCCATTCATAAGCTGCCGGATTGTTCTGATTAGCTGACATATATACGTGCTTTCCGGCAGCTTATTTCATGTCGGGCGTCCGCCCTATAGAAATGAATATACAAGCTGCCCTTTGTGAGCAAGCTCCCACGGTCATCCTGTATATTCATTTCTGCATGGCTGAACTGTTGTTTACAGTGTATCACAACTTCTGCGCTTCGTCTATCATGCAAAATCATAACCGGCAGACATTGCGCGCAGATATCTCTTTGCAATCCGATAACAGATAAGGTATACTTGAATTGCTAATTTTTATGAATAAAAAGGAGTATTCTTCCATGAGTCATAATCTTGCAATGATCACAGCACGTGGAGGCAGCAAGCGTATTCCGCGTAAAAATATTAAGGAATTCTGCGGAAAGCCGATTCTTGCCTACTCCATTGAGGCCGCACGCTCTTCCGGAGCCTTTGATGAAGTCATGGTATCTACCGATGATCCGGAGATTGCCGGAATTGCAGTAAAATACGGTGCTTCGGTTCCTTTTTTCCGGTCAGAAGCAACGGCTAATGACTATGCCTCCACCGATGATGTCATTATGGAGGTACTGAAAACCTACGAGGAACATGGTGAGCATTTTGACAACTTCTGCTGCATCTACCCGACCGCTCCCTTTGTCACCGGTGAACGGCTGAAACAGGCTATGGAGCTTCTTGCCGACTCGGATTCCGTAATGCCGGTTGTTCCCTTTTCCTATCCCCCGCAGAGAGGATTATTAATCAGTGAGGAAGGTTTCTTAAAACGCCAGTTTCCGGAGTATGCCCTTGCAAGAAGCCAGGATTTACAGAAGATTTATCACGATTGTGGACAGTTCTATGCCTGCCGCACCGACGTTTTCTTAAAAGAGGGAACTACCGATGTCAAGGGACAGGTACCCCTTGTTTTAACTGAAATGGAAGTACAGGACATAGATACCTTAGAGGACTGGGAAATTGCCGAAATCAAATACCGCAGGCTTCATTCAGAGTCTTGATAACGATTCAAAGTCATGTAAATAATAACCATATAGACATCGAATGCTTATTTAATTAAAATTTGCTATCATTACATTCACAGAAAGGACTTTCCATGAATCATACGATGCAGATCGGGAAGCGTACCATCAGTGCCGCTTCTCCTACCTTTATTGTGGCGGAGGTTTCTGCCAACCATAATCAGAATTATGACCGCGCCGTGGAAATCATCCACGCAGCTGCCGAAGCCGGTGCGGATGCCGTCAAGCTGCAGACCTATACTGCCGATACTTTGACCATCGACTGCCACGATGACTGTTTCATGAATAAAGGCGGTCTGTGGGATGGCATCTCCGAATATGATCTTTATAAACAGGCATATACCCCCTGGGAATGGCAGCCGAAGCTCATCGAAGAGGCACATAAGCTTGGCATGGAATGCTTCTCTTCTCCCTTTGACTTCACAGCTGTGGATTTTCTGGAAGAGCTCAACGTTCCCGCTTACAAAATTGCCTCCTACGAAATCAATGATATTCCCTTGATCCGTAAGGTTGCAAAACTGCACAAGCCTGTTATTTTCGCTACCGGAATTGCTTATCCGGAGGATATTGAGCGCGCTTTTGCGGTATGTAAGGAAGAGGGCAATGAGGATGTTATCCTGTTAAAATGTGTGTCTGCCTATCCGACGCCCTATGAAGAGGTCAACCTGAACGTCATTCCGACCCTTGCCAAAACCTACGACTGCCTGACCGGAATTTCCGACCACACCCTGGGAACCATTGTCTCTGCAGGAGCCGTTCCTCTTGGTGCTAAAATGGTGGAAAAGCATCTGACTCTCCGCCGTGCGGACGGCGGCCCGGACAGTGGATTTTCCATGGAGCCGCAGGAATTTAAGCAGATGGTTGATGAAATCCGTATTTTAGATAAAGCACTCGGCTCTTCCGAATATGTTCTGACCGAAAAACAAAAGCAGGAGCACCGCGGTTCCCGCTCCCTGTTCGTTGTCAGGGACATTGCTGAGGGCGAAACCTTAACCCCGGAAAATATCCGTTCGATCCGTCCCGGAATCGGACTTCATACCATGTATTATGAAGAAGTGCTTGGCAAAAGGGCAAAGCATTTCTTAAAGAAAGGAACTCCTCTGGCATGGGAGCTGATTCAGTAATTTATATTCGAGCAGATGGAAATACCGAAATTGCCACCGGACATTTGGTGCGGTGTCTTTCGGTTGCCCGGGCATTAAAAAAGGAGCAACAGGCTGCAGGTACAACTTTTACGGATTCTGATGGTTTCCCCATCACCTTCCTCGTTTCCGATCAGGAAAGCAAGGCTTTACTTAGTGGCTTTTTCGACTGTAAGGAAGAATTTCCGGTTCGTATTCTTGAAACTGCCCGGTATGATGATCCGGAAAGGGAATTGCCGGAATTACTCGCACTTATTGACAGGTGCGAGCCTTCCCATGTCCACGCACCGGCTTCCAGCGAGGCTTTCCTCCCGGTTTCCGGCACAGCTCTCCCTTCTGCTGCTAAGCCGGTCCTGTTGGTGGATTCCTACTTTGTAACCGAACGCTATTTTTTATCCCTTAAAAACCATGTTACTCTTGTCTATCTGGACGATCTGCGCGCCTTTGATTATCCGGTTGACCTGGTCATCAATTATGACATCCTCACCCCGGAAACACAGCAGGAATATGAGAATTCCTACACCCGTGCCGGAAAGAAGCTGTTAGGCGGTGCCTTTGCACCTCTCCGTCCCCAGTTTCAATCAGCAGGCAGAGTCCTGCCCTCTGTGTCAGATGGCAAAATCTGCCATGTTCTCATAGCATCCGGCGGTTCCGATCCGTATCATACCACGCTCCATCTTACGAAATACCTGCTTGCCGAATGCCCCCCAGGCTACTGCTTTCATCTTCTTTTAGGCAGCATGAATCCTGACCGTCAGGCATTGTGCGAACTGGCTGATACGCAAAATCTGTATATCTCTTCTTCAGCATCTGCCAAGGCTTCCACGGTTGTTCTCCATCAGGGTATTTCGGATATGGCTTCCCTGATGCAGTCCTGTGATCTTGCGCTCTCGGCTGCCGGAACAACACTTTACGAGCTGTGTGCAGTTGGTGTTCCCACCGCAAGCTTTATCATTGCTGATAATCAGATTGCGTCTGCGAATGCCTTTGCGCAGAACGATGCCATCCCCTGCCTCGGCGATGTCCGCACGAACGAGGAATCCATAAAAAAAGAGGCAGCCCACTGGGTTACCTCCATGAATCCTTATGTCCGGAATCAGGCCGCTTCCGCGCGTCTTCTTCGTTACAGGAATATTTCCAAAAGGATGCAGCAGCTTGTGGATGGAAATGGTGCGGTCCGCATCGCAGATGCGCTGCTTGCACAGCTCAAATCCCGTTCCTGATTATCCTTTCCAAATACTACCAGCCATATAACATGCCTTCTCAACGATCAATGCACAGAATATCAGAATACTTTAAGACATAGATTTCTTCCCGTTTCTCCTGTAAATGGCTCTCATTCGCTATTCCCTGCAAATTCTGTAAAATATAAGAGGGCGTGTCCACACCACAGGCATACGCATGAGGGAAGCCTCCGCCAAATCTCGGATTGATCTCTGACAGATAAAATATCCCGTCTTTTTCAAAAACATCCATATCAACCGGTCCGGACAGCTTCAGCGTGGAAGCCGCACGATAAACAACCTCCTTCAATGCCGGATCGTTACTGGTAACAGACTTCTCTGTCTCTCCGGCACGCATCCTGAGCTTTTCTTTTGCAAATATATCCACTACTTCACCACTTACAAGATCCACATATACATCAATTCCGAATTCCCTGCCATTACAGAATTCCTGAATCAGAAGAGGCTCTTCACTATACGCAAATAACGCCTTCAAAAGCTCCATACAGGAAACCTTCATCACGCCAACACTTCCTGCCCCCCGGACAGGCTTGACAAATACCGGGAACCCGATCTTCCCTGCTTCATATGCCTTCTCAAATTTGGCCAGATCAATATAGGAATTCAGCACCGGAATCCCATGCTCTGTCATATGCTCAAAGAAACAATATTTATCTCTGCAGATCTGCAAGGTTTCTACCGGTGAAACAATCGTCCGGATTCCCTCCTGCTCAAACAGCTCCCTGTTTTCCGAAATCAGATTTAATTCATCCTCCTGTAACGGAAGAATTGCCGTAATCCCTTCCTTGCGGCAGATTTCCAGAATCGCATCAAAATAGCCCTCTTCCTTCATTCTTGGAATCAGATAATATTTATCCGCCTCATAAAGTGCAGGTGCAAGCTCGCTGCAGTCTGCACCGATCACCCGTTCATAATCTGCCCTTTTAAAATAACGTACAAGAAGATCTCTTGTACCGCAGCTCAAAATCAGAATATTGTTTGACATATCATCTGTTATTCCTTTCGTTTCTACCATATATTCCCCTGCACATATTCCTTCGCCGTCCACTTCCTGCGGACTTCCGTCATCTGCTCTCCATTACGTACATAAACCGCAGGGAAATACTGAATAAACAATGGATTCAGACTAATGGTGTATCCCCCGACATTCTCATAAATAATCTGATCCCCCGTCTGAAGCTCCGGCAGGTTCTCCATCGTAAAAAGCCGGTCGCATTCCATACAGGTATAACCGGTGATCTCCTGTCTGTCCATTACAGATGCGGAAGGATTCTGCAGCTTCGTATGGTACAGATACGAGGATTTAATCATGGTTGCATCAATATTAAACCGGCTGCCATCGGTAATCAGATACCGGGTGTCCCGGATATCCCGCACATCGATCACACTGGTTACAAAGAAGGAGCCCTTGGAAATCAGCGAAATTCCGGGTTCTACAACAAGCTGTGTCTGCTCCGGGTCAAATTCCCTGTGGAGTTCTTCTGCAATGGCCGGGAAATAATCCGGATATTCCGGTCTTCCTTCCATTCCTCCACAATAACCGCCTCCGATATCCACATAGGATAACGTAAGATCAAATTCCCTTTTCAGCCTGCAGGCCATCTGTGCAATACTGCGAAAGATCTGTACACTGCGGCTTTTACTGCTGGAATGAAGATGAAGTCCTGTAACCCTTACATGAGGAAGCGCTCTTACATAGGAAAGTGCTTTGGCAAACTCACCATTTTCATAAGAAAAGCCAAACCGCCCGCTCGTTTCTCCCATGGTCGTTTCCCCGGGGCACATCTGTTCCAGATTAAAATTCACACGGATTCCGACCCGGATTTCACTTACTTCACTTACTTTTCCGTTTTCTCGTGTCTTCTTCTCTCTGCCTGCTTCACCATTACCGGAAGAATCTGTTAAAATCTTCTCTTCTTCCAATTCCTCTGAAAGCTTCGTCAGCCATTCCAGCTCCCATTTGGAATCCACATTCACATATCCTCCGGCAAGCACCACATCCCGGAAGGACTGCTCGTCCTTATAAGGTCCATTATAAACAATTTCCGAATCCTGAAATCCAAGATATTTTGCCAATCCATATTCGTCTCTGGATACTACTTCCGCATAAGCCCCCTGCTTCTTATAGAAGTTCACCAGCCAGGGGAGTGAGTTCGTCTTAAAGGAATACCCGATCCGGTAATTGGGCCAGTTTTCCTTTAATGCTTCCGTCAGCATATCAAAATATCTCTGTAAAATTGGTTCATCCAGTAAAAAATATGGGGTTGGAATTCTTTCTGTCATGTCAATCCTCTTCCATCACTTTCATTTTTATCAAATTATATTTTATCTTCTATAAAAGTTTCTGTTCAGGCAATTCTACTATTTTATCTTACTTTTTATCCTGCTTTCTATTCTAAGGTAGCCCTGTACAAGCAGGTCGGTTACAACAAGTCCGACCACAGACCATAAGATACATGCTTTCACCCCAAAGCCGCCAAATGCTGTAAAGCCGCCAATGACATAATATACTCCGATATGTACAGCATACATTTTCGAAATCTGCTTCGAATAAAAGCAAAGCTTGTTGTACCCGAATTTCCACTTTTCAATCAGCGGCATCACCCGGAAGGAAATGGCAAATACCAGCAGGATGGTACAAAGGCTTCCAATGACCTTCAAAAGCCCCGGTGTCCGGTATTGATCCAGCATATAATTAAAGAAGTCATCCACATTCGAATGCAATACGATACAGCTTATAAACCAGATTGCGGCGATTACTCCGCAGATGATTCCGCTCTTTTTGTAGAAATCTCCCTTTTCCTCTTCCGGAATTTGCCGGATCACCCTGGCAAACACATATCCTGAAAATACATAACTCAGATATGGGAAGAAGCAGAAGCTTGTTTCCCCTTTTCCGCCAAACGTCATATCCAGAATCCAGTTCAGTGCCTGATTGTCCGAAACCAGCAGTCGGGTAAACGGTGTTACAATTCCCACAACAATTGCGCTTATAATGTATCCGCCCGGCTTTACATTTAATTTTTTGTATAATGCCAGCACCAGATAACACATACCGGATATAAAGAAGATATTGACAAAGGTAAGTACCGCATACAGGTTTTCCTGATATAATTCCCTGCTGCCCGGCACTTCTCCCACAATCAGGTTTCTTAAGCAGAAGCTGATGACAATCACTGCGGCATAACACAGATTACTTAAAGCCTGAAAGGCTAACAGCTTTATCCCGTTTTTCACCATATCCTTAGGCTCCGAATGTCTTGTAAAAGCACTTCCAAATCCCATCGCAAACAGATACAGGCAGGCTCCCGTCGGCATAAACAGTGCAAACAATATTTCATGCGCATATGAATTTACCGTGTCAAGATTCCCGATCGTCTGAAAGGAATGGATCAATATGATCATAATCATCAGGAACCCTTTTACCAGATCCAGCTCCCTCTGTCTTCCTACATTCACTTCTTCCTTCTTTAAAGAAAACATTTTAATCCCCTTTTCTTAATAGATCTGCTCATTCTGTCTGTGAATTTCAGGTGCTTCGTACCTGTCCATAAAGTCCTCCCCCAGGAACAGCTTTTCTTTCGCAAATAAAATGGCATCCGTTACGGTAAGCACTGAAATCACCCGGTCAAATTTAAGATCCTTTATATAATTCAGGATTTCCATTGGAAACTTCTTATCCAGAATAATATACTGCGAAAATTCTTTCTCATAATCCAGCACATCACGGGGATGCGGCTTCATCAGAATCTGCGCCGGCTCTCCGTTGATGCTGCCATACTGCGCAATGATATCCCGGAAGATACGTTTCCGTGTCTCAAGGTCGCACAACGGCTCGGTCAGAACCAGCACCTTATGCTCATGATTCATGCCCTCGCGAAGTATGGTTTCCAATTTGTCCTTATTCTCAATAAACATGCCAACGACAATATCCTTTTCTTCATCGGTCAGATCATCAGTCAGCTCCTTACGCGGCTTCTCCAGATATTTTTCACAGGGATAAGGAAGAACCGAAACATCGTTCACTTCCATATCAAGGCAGTATTTATTATAGCCGTTCTGGATAAAGATCAGATTGTGCTTCGACATCCATGCCTTAAGCTTAAAATGTCCACGGTTATCGTAGCGGGCCGTATCATAATAAAGGATGCAGTTCAGACCATCCTCAACCGCATGATAATAAATCTTATGCGTGCTCAGATAGTAACCGATCGGATCGGAATCACAGAACACATAAATATCATCGAACCTCTTAAAATCGACCGGAATATACGGCTCTAATAATTTACCGAATTTCCTGGTAAAGCGGATACGCTGGAGCATGTTCTTTACAAGGTTTCCGGTATCAGTCCGGTACTGTGCAAGCTCCGGAAAAAAGGTCTCTTCCTTTTCATCAAATGGAAGGACCTCCGTAAATAAACCGGACTTCCCGGCACGTTCCTTTAAATTACCGAAATCATTCGACATACTGCTCAAAAGGAGCACTGCTCCCGCCTGCTTCTGTAGCGGATCACGTTGTATATGAAGCTCCTTCAGACAGGTAATGTAGGCATGATAAAAGGTATGACACACATAAATTCTGCTTCTTCCCGGACTACTCATCTTTTTCTCCCATTGCCATCACATTAAAACTGCTGTTTCACAGTTACGATGCAAAATCCATTCCAAATCGGCTTCGCCGATGGGATTTTGCATTACTGAATCATTTTCTTACGGTCTTGGCAGTAAATGCTTCGACCTGTACTGAATAGTTACAATAAAACATGCGATGCTGATCATTTACTTCTGTGCAGCCAAACACTTACGCAGCTTCCGGTAGGTCCACAGCACTTTGTAATAGATCATAAAATAAAGCGTTGACTTCTGCTGCATGGCGATCAGCCTGCGTTCCTCCGCATGGACTCTCTGCTCATAATACTTATTCTGCTGGAAATCAGGAAAAGTACTCCGCATTTCATCCCCCAGAGCTTTTATGAAACGATATTCCTTCCTGCCGGAACCTGCCAGATAGGAAAACAGGGTATTCACATAAAACAGGGTGGTAAAGCTGCTTTCCAGCTCCGGATAATAGGTATCAAAGAATTGAAATTCCTTCGCCTCCTTCACCATAATCCGGGCAGCCTCCATACGATCCTCACACCGCTTTTTCGTAATGGTGTGCACCGTCGATGCCTCATGCTGATAATAATAATATAACGGTTCCTGCAGATATTCAAAATGCTTCGCCCGGAGCATCCAGGAATTGCCAATTGCATTATCCTCGTAAAAAATCCCTTCCGGAAAACGGTTCGGATAGTCGAGAATAATATGTCTGCGGTAAATCTTCACCACCAGACTTCCACCATCCAAAATGAGGGACCGATACTTTTCCTCATTCAGGACACCTGCCTGTTCCGGTGTATTGTTGTGTACAATCTGTCCGATTTTCATGCTGTGTTCCGGAGTCAGATGATAATCACAGCCGACCATATCCGCACCGGTTTCTTCTGCTTTATTCAGAAGCTTTTCATAAAAATCTGCACACACCCAGTCGTCCGCATCAATAAACCCGATCCAGTCTCCCTTTGCAACAGACAGTCCCAGGTTCTTCGCACCGCCCTGCTTCCGGTTATCCGGAGAAGCAATCACAACCACCTTACCGGGGTAGCGCTTTTCATAATTCTGCAGAATGGACAGGGAATCATCCGTGGAACAGTCATCCACTGCAATGATCTCGTAATCAGAAATCGTCTGTCCGACCAGCGAATCCATACACCATTTCAGTTTATCATCTGATGCCATATTAAAAACAGGGACTATGACGCTTAATTTCATTGCTTACCTTCCACCTCAAATTCCTCAATACTTTCCAGTCCATTCTCATAGCTGCCACTCCGGATCGAGTCAGCCAGGATTGCAATATACTCACTGTTGGTCGGACGGATCTCCGAATTATCCCTGTGATAACCGAATAATTCCTCGAACCGGGTTTTCTCTCCCTTTTCCCAGGATTTCTCAATAAGATGCCTGAGTGATCTCTCAATCTTTTCCGGCGTTGTCTGAAAATGCTTCGCCAGATCCGGATACAGCAGTTTCGTGACACTTCCTGCCCTTTCAAACTCCTGTGCGGTTACAGCGATTGCATAAGAAAGCCTCTCAAATCCCTTTTCCTTCCTGGCTAAACCAAGCTGTTCCAACAATTCCCCGATTTCCTCACACACAATCATCGTCTGCATAAGATACTTCCCCCTTATACCTGCTTCCATCTTTCCCAGTATACACCATATGCCTCTATTTTTCTACCTGTCGGTGTCCTCTTTACAGGAAGGAAACGTAATTGTAATGATTGTCCCTTGTCCCGGTGTACTGACAAGCTTTAATTCTCCTTTCAGACGCATCAGAATGTGTTTTACAATCGCAAGTCCAAGTCCCGTTCCTCCGGTCAGCTTGCTCCTTCCTTTATCCACACGATAAAAACGCTCAAATATGCGTTCCTGGCATTCCTGCGGGATTCCAATTCCCGTATCCTGTACCTGTAAAACCGCACGGCCGTTTTCCCTGTACACACGGACGGTAACACTTCCGTTTTCTTTGTTATAACGGATCGCATTATCGCATAAATTATAGACCACCTCGTCCACCATCTGTCTGGTTCCCCAGATAAAAGCATCCTCCCCTTCAAAGGTAAGCGTGACATGATGCTTTTCTGCGTTCATCTGCAGCATTTTCACACTGCTTTGTGCAACCACCGAAAGCGGAACCTTCTCCAGAATTTCATCCTGTTCTTCATCCAGCTCCGACAGTCTTATAACATCATTAATCAGGGTAATCAGTCTTCCCGAATTGTTATGAATTTCTCCTGCCATTCTCCGGATCTCATCATCGGATGAAATCATCCCATTTTCAATTAATTCCGCATACCCGGATATTGCCGTAAGAGGTGTTTTCAGCTCATGGGACACATTGGCTGTGAATTCCTGCCGCAGCTTTGCATTCAGTTCATTGTCCTCTTCTTTTCCAAGATGAAGCTTCTCTCCGAGCTGATGAGACCAGATTCCCGCAAGCAAAAAGCAGAATGCCATAATTGCTGCAATGCCGATCATCAGTACAAGAATCATCTTTTCCTGCTGCTGCCCGGACAGATATTCCGGATTCATGTAGGAAAAACAAACAGCTACCACCAGCAATAATGTTCCCAAAATTGCCAGGGCAGCTATTCCCATCAATTCATAATAAAATCTTTTCTGCATTTTCATTTCCTATATTGGTGACGTTTCAAACAAATATCCTACATTCCGCACGGTTTTAATCCGGTTCGCGCTGCTTCCAAGCTTCTGACGGAGCGTTTTAATGTGCATATCAATCGTCCGCGACTCACCTTCGAAATCCGTTTCCCATACTTTGCTTAGGATTTCCTCCCGTGGAGTCACAATCCCGGCATTATTCATCAGGAGCTTCAGTAATTCATACTCTTTATAGGTAAGTTCACAGCGTTCTCCCGCAACCGTCACCTTGCGACGCTCTACATCAAGTGAAATCTCTCCAATCGTAATAACACGTTCCTTTAATCCTTTCATACTTCTGCGAAGAAGCGCTTTCACCCTGGAAATCAGTTCCATGACACTGAACGGCTTCGTCAGATAATCATCTGCGCCGCTGTCAAGTCCCCGTACTTTGTCTATTTCCGTTGTCTTCGCAGTCACCATAATAACCGGCAGGCTCATAGTCATCACATTCTGCCGCAGCTGCGTCACAAGCCGAAGGCCATCGGCATCCGGCAGCATCAGATCCAGCAATAAAAGATCCGGCACCCTTTCCTTCAGCCTCTTCCCAAATTCTGCCGCAGTTTCAAAAGAAACCACTTCATAATCAGCATTCTTTAATGCAATTTCTTCAATTTCACGGATGTTTCGGTCATCCTCTAATATATAAATCAATGCCATACCACATCCCCCTCACGCATGTGTTCAGACTGCATCACTTACGGTAATTGATAATGGGCACGAAGACGCTTATACTCCTCATTAAAATCTTTGTTATCCGAAGCGGAAATATTCTCCTGATACATATGAGTATCAAAATTATCCTCATTCAACTGCAGGAGACATAACGCGATGTTCGAACAGTGATCGGAAACTCTTTCATAATTAGTTGAAATATCCGAAAGGATAAAGCCCATTTCAATTGTACACTTGCCCTTGCGCAGACGCTTGATATGACGCTTCTTGATTTCTGCATTCAGGTGGTCAATGACCTCCTCTAACGGTTCTACCTGAAGAGCAAGCTTTAAATCCTCCTCCTGGAACACCAGAATGGAGGTATTCACGATATCTTTGATGGCACCGGTAAAAACAGTCAGCTCCTCTTCTGCCTTTTTAGAGAAAGAAAGGCTCTTGTCGTTCATCTCTCTTGCAGATTCCATAATGTTGATTGCATGATCTGAAATCCGTTCAAAATCTCCGATACAGTGAAGCAGTACCGACAGCTCCTGGCTGTCCTTCTCCGTCAGATGACGGCTGCTTAATTTTACCAGATAGGAACCCAGCTCATCCTCATAATGATCGACCAGCTCTTCCAGCTCAATGACTCTTGCCGCACTCTTCTTATCAAACTTCCCAATCTGGTCGATGGCAAGAAACAGCGCTTCTTTTGAATAATTCGCCATATCAATGGCTGCATTCTTACACTGCTCCAGAGCATATCCCGGTGTGTTCAGGAAACGGGTATCCAGGATCTGGATCTCGGATTTGGCAGGAATCCTGTCCTCTTCTTCGCTTTCAAGCTTCGGAATGGTCAGATATGCCATCTTCTCAAAAATCGAAGAAACCGGTGTGAAAATAATAGCCGCAGCGATATTAAAGCTGGAATGGATCACTGCAATTCCCACTGCGGTTGCCGGCTCACTGGCAAATGCAAAATGGAAAATGGCATTAAAGCAATAAAACAGCAGCATAAAGGTAACGGTCTTAATAATGTTAAAATAGAAATGCACCAGTGCGGCACGCTTCGCATTCCGGCTTGCACCGATACTGGAAATCAGTGCCGTTGTGGTAGAACCGACATTTGCACCCATGATCAATGGAATCGCCGACAGATTAGTAACCGCTCCGGTAGCGGACAGGGCCTGTAAGATACCTACTGCCGCGGAAGAAGACTGGATCAGTATGGTAAATCCACATCCAACCAGCATACCAAGCACCGGATTGGCAAACATCAGAAGCACCTTCTGAAATTCCTCTGACTCTGCCAGAGGTTCCACTGCTCCGGACATCATCTCCATACCAAACATCAGGATTGCAAAGCCCAGCATAATGGCCGCTCCATCACGCTGCTTTTCCTTCTTTCCGATCATCAGGATCGCCACACCGACAATTGCAAGAATCGGTGAGAAGGAGGATGGCTTCAGCAATTGTAAAAACAGGCTCTGACCGGTAATCTCCGTCATACTTAAAATCCATGCCGTAACTGTTGTACCAACATTCGCGCCCATAATAACACCGACCGCACGGGATAAACTCATGATGCCCGAATTCACAAATCCGACCACCATAACCGTTGTAGCCGAAGAAGACTGGATTATTGCCGTAACACCGGCACCTAATAAAACAGCCATAAGTTTGTTGGACGTCAGCTTCTCTAAAATCATTTCCAGCTTACCGCCGGAAGCCTTTTTCAGACCGTCGCCCATCATCTGCATACCGTACAGGAAGAGCGCCAGTCCACCGATCAGACTCAAAACCATGAAGATATTCATATTGTCTCCTACCCTTTTCAGGTTCTCTTAACTTTTGTCATAAACCACATCTATTTTGCATTATTGAATCATTTTCTTACGGTCTTGGCAGTAAATGCTTCGACCTGTACTGAATAGCTATTTTCCAGTTTACACTATTTTGTCCGAATTTCCTATAGAAATTACAGATTTTTTGTAATAAATCAGCCATGCAGAAATAATTGTTCAAGATGACCGTGGGAGCTTGCTCACTAAGGGCAGCATGTACAATTATTTCTATAGGGCGGATGACCGACATGAAATAAGCTGCCGGAAAACACCTATATTGGTTAGCCAATCTGTACAATCCGGCAGCTTATGAATGGGCATGGCTGAACGATCAGGCAGCTTATGAATGGCATGGCTGAACGGTCAGGCACTCCTGCATGGTCTGCAGCAGCTCTTCCGTATAGGCCAGAAGCTGCCTTTCATCCTTTTCCACCATGCCGCACTTCTGATAATGAAATACAAAACAGCGCATTTTCGGATTGAAGCTTAAATGCTCCACCCTGCCTAGCAGCATAGGAATATTCTGCACCTGAATCTGCGCATCGTCCTTTAAGGTAAACACGATCTGGCTGTTTTTTCCTTTGACATCGATCATATCTAGCTTATGGGCAGCCACGCGGATCAGAGCAATCCGTAAAAGGTTGTCTGCCTCCGTCGGAATCACCCCGAAACGATCCAGCAGCTCTTCCTTCATATCATCGCATTCCGCCTGGTTCTCGATACCGGCAATCCGCTTGTAAATATCCAGCTTCTGCACCTCATTCACGATATAAGACGGTGGAATAAAGGCATCCACATCGAGGTCTACCGTAGTAAGGAAGTCTTCCTTCGTGGGGATTCCCTTCAGGGTTTTCACCGCTTCGTTCAGCATCTTACAATAAAGATCGTAGCCGACCGCCTGCATATGTCCATGCTGGCTTGCTCCCAGAAGATTTCCGGCGCCACGGATTTCCAGATCCCTCATGGCAATTTTGAAGCCGCTTCCCAGATCCGTAAATTCCTTAATTGCAGCAAGACGCTTCTCTGCCACTTCCTTCAGCATCTTATCCTTCTTATACATGAGGAACGCATAAGAAGTACGATTGCTTCTTCCCACTCGTCCCCGGAGCTGGTAAAGCTGGGACAGTCCCATATTATCCGAATCGTGGATAATAATGGTATTGACATTGGAAATATCCAGCCCCGTCTCTATAATTGTTGTGGACACCAGAACATCTATATCCTGATTAATAAAGTCAAACATGATCTGTTCAAGCTGCTTTTCCTGCATCTGCCCATGGGCAAACGCCACATTGGCTTCCGGAACAAGCTGCTGCACCTGGGCTGCCACATCTGCAATTTGATTGACACGGTTATAAACATAATAGACCTGTCCACCCCGTGACAGCTCACGCACAATAGCCTCCCTTACCATTTCATCATTGTATTCCATGACATAGGTCTGAATCGGCAGACGGTCATTCGGTGCCTCCTCCAGAACGCTCATATCCCGGATACCAATGAGGCTCATATGAAGGGTTCGCGGAATCGGTGTTGCAGTCAGTGTCAGAACATCTACGTTTTCCTTCATCTTTTTGATTTTCTCTTTATGTGCAACGCCAAACCTCTGTTCCTCATCGATAATCAGAAGTCCCAGATCCTTATATTCCACATCCTTTGACAGAACCCTGTGCGTACCGATCACAATATCCACCATGCCCTTTTTCAGGTCTGTGATGGTCTTCCTCTGCTCTGCTGCCGTCCGGAAACGGGACAGCATGTCGATTCTCACCGGGAAATCCTTCATCCGCTGTACAAAGGTATTGTAATGCTGCTGCGCAAGAATCGTTGTCGGGACAAGATAAACCACCTGCTTTCCCTCCTGTACTGCCTTAAACGCAGCACGGATGGCAATTTCCGTCTTCCCGTAGCCAACATCCCCGCAGATCAGGCGATCCATGATCTTCGTGCTCTCCATATCCTTTTTCGTCGCATCAATGGCAAGCAGCTGATCCTCCGTCTCCTCAAAGGGAAACATCTCTTCAAATTCCCTCTGCCAGACCGTATCCTTTCCGTAAGGATAACCGTTTTTCTGCTGACGCGCCGCATAAAGCTCCACCAGATCCTTCGCCACCTCGCCGGTTGCTTCCCGGACCTTTGACTTGGTTCTGCTCCATTCCTGTGTACCGAGCTTATTGAGCTTTGGCTTTTTCGCATCTGCAGACGCATACTTCTGGATGGCATCGAGGCCCGTTGCCAGCACATAAAGGGTTCCACCATCCCGATACTCAATCTTGATGTAATCCTTCGTAACCTTATCGACCTCTACCTTTTCAATTCCCTTATAGATCCCCAAACCATGATTTTCATGAACCACATAATCTCCGATGCTTAATTCATTGAAATCATTGATTTTCCGGCCTTCATAGGTCTTCTTTTTCTTCCGCTTCTTCTTTTCACTTCCAAAAATATCGCTTTCGGAAATGACCGCAAATTTAAGCAGCGGATATTCAAAGCCCCGGAGCACGCGGCCATAGCAGGTCATGATTTCCCCCGGCTGGAGCTCCCGTTCCGGATCCCCGGAATAAAATGCAGTAAGCTCAGCGTCCTGAAGATCCCTGGCAAGACGCTCTGCCCTTGTCCTCGAGCCGGATAACAACAGAATCCGGTACTTATTTTTCTTGTACCGCTTCAGATCCTGCACGAGGGATTCAAAGCTATTATTATAAGAAGAAATACTTTTGACCGTCATGTCACTTTTAAGCGACGGCTTCAGCAGCTTTCCGGTAAAGCTGTTCTTCATATCAAGTGCAGACAGATACGCAGCATGTCCCCTTGAAAGCCGTGCTGCGGTTTCTTCCAATGAAAACAGCAGATTCATCTGGCCCGGCAGAATGTATCCCTTCTCGGCACGATGAACCATGCTCTCACGGAACTCTGTCTCCACCGCCTTTGCATGCTCCTCAATATGCGCCGGTTCATCCAGAAAGAAAACCGTATCTTTCATATCGAATAATTCTAAAAAAGAAACGGTTTCTTCATAGAAATAATTCATATAGCCGTCCAGGCTCGCCGCATTTCCAAATTCCATCACCTGCTCTTCGAGCTCTTTAACATGCGTGGCAACCCGGTGGGCTTCCTCGGTATGAAATTCATCCCGGAGCTTTTGTTCAAATGCTGCGGCTTCCTTTTTGATCTTTTCCATCCCGGTCTTTAGCTGGTTTTTCGAAAGCAGCATTTCGGTTGCCGGATATACGGTGATTTCAGACAATTTTTCAATGGATCGCTGGCTCATCACATCAAAGCTCCGGATGGATTCGATCTCATCTCCCCACAATTCAATTCGATAGGGATTTTCTTCTGTCAGGTCGAAGATATCCACAATGCCGCCACGCACACTGAACTGCCCTGGTGTTTCCACCTGATAGGTTTTCTCATATCCCATTTCCACAAGACGCAGAGCAATCGCCTTTTCATCAATAATGCTCTTCCCATCCATATGGAGCAGATACTGTTTCCAGATATCGAGGGAAAGCTGCGGTGCCATCAGGCTGCTGAAGGTGGTAATTACCGTAGCCGGCTTTCCCTCCAGAATCCGGCGCAGCGTCTTAATGCGCTCCTTCGTAAGCTGATTTCCATGAATATCCGCCTGATAGAAAATAAGGTCCCTCGACGGATAAACGACGGCCTCCCGGTCATAAAACTGCTCATCCTCTAAAAGCTCCTTAATCCGCTGGTCGCTATAGGTGACGAAGATCCGGTTCTGAAACCTCCCCTCCGAGAGTCCGTAAGCCATATGAAGCTTCTGGGATTCGATGCATCCCGTAAGCGCTACACAGCCGTTTTCTTTATCTAATTGTTTCTGAATCTCTTCAAATTCGCTGATTTCCCATAGTGGCGCGAGCAATGTGTTCATTTACTTCTCCCTGCGATTGTATTCGTTCATCGCCTGATCCATATTTCCTGCAAGAATCAGATTTAATGCTTCCTTCGCCTTTGTAATCCCTTCCTGCATCAGAGGCTGCTCTTCTTTGGAAAAATGTCCCAGTACATAGTCGGCAAGATCATAGCCCTTCGGCTTTTCACCGACACCGATCCGGATCCTCTTAAAATTCTCGGTTCCGAGCTGTCCAATAATGTTCTTTAAACCATTATGCCCACCGGCGCTTCCTTTCTTGCGGATACGGATGCCTCCGGGAGATAAGGTGATATCATCCGATACCACAATCAGCTCACTCTCCGGATCTACCTTATAATAATCTGCAAGCGGACGGATACTTTCACCGCTTAAATTCATAAAAGTCAGGGGCTTTACCAGAAGCACCTTCTGACCGCCAATCATTCCTTTTCCGGTCAGTGCCTTCAGCTTCACATCCATGACATTAATATCATATTCTTGCGCAAGTGCATCAATGAATGCAAATCCGATGTTATGTCTTGTATTGTTATATTCTTTCCCGGGATTCCCCAGTCCTGCAATCATATACATGGTTTTCTCCTTTTCCTTCAGCGCGAATCGGTTTTATCTTAGCACATTCGTCTGGATTTAGGAAGAGGAGGACTTCAGTTAAAATTCCAGGCAGAGCATTTCGCTTTATGGAAATTCCAGCGGAATTCCCCAAATGAAAAAGGATGAACCAAACGGTCCATCCTTTTCCATTTCATAATTTCATCGTAACTGTTCATTATCTTCTTTTTATGTCACACTGCTTCGTCACAGACTGCCTGCAGTTCTAAACTGCCTGCCGCTTTTCTTCCTCATCATCGAGCAGATTTTTCATGCTCTCTAAGCTGATTAACAACGTGGAGGTGTTATGAAGCAGGGCAGACATCGTCGGAGGAATCAGTCCCATCACCCCTAAAACAATCAGCGTGGAATTAATACCGATAATTCTGCGGTAGTTCTTATGAATCCGCTTCATCATGGCTTCACTTAAGCGGCGCAGGGTAATGATCTCACGCAGATCATCTGCTGCAATGGTAACATCTGCAATTTCTCTGGCAATTTCAGCCCCATCACTGATGGCGATCCCAACATCCGCCTGCGAAAGTGCAGGGGAATCGTTGATTCCATCGCCAATCATAATAACCTTACGTCCGTCGGCTTTTTCTTTCCCGACAAAGCCTGCCTTATCCTCCGGAAGCACTTCGGAATAATACTCGTCCACGCCAACCTTACCGGCAATATTGGACGCGATCCGATCACTGTCTCCGGTCATCATCACAAGCTTTTCAAGTCCAAGCTCACGCAGGGATTGAATAACCATAGATGCTTCCCGGCGCAAAGGATCCTCGATCGTAATGACTGCAGAGAGCTTTCCATCAATTGCCATATAAAGATGGGAGTACTCCTCCGGCAGATGATCAAACAGCTCCTGCTTTCCTTCCGGAATCTCAGCCTTTTCATCCTCAAAGATAAAGTGATAGCTGCCAATGACAACCTTCTTGCCTGCAATCGTGGAAGAAATCCCATGTGCCACAAGGTATTCTACTTTAGTATGCATCTCTTCATGTACCAGGTTTCTTCTGGCTGCCTCACGAACCACTGCCTTTGCCATGGAATGAGGGAAATGCTCCTCAAGGCATGCCGCAATCGTTAGCAATTCATCCCTGGACTGATCGCTGAACGGCACAACATCCACAACGGTAGGCTGTGCCTTCGTCAATGTCCCTGTTTTATCAAAAACAATGGTTCTGGCTTCGGCCATCGCCTCGATGTACTTACCACCTTTAACCGTAATCTCATGACTGCTCGCTTCCCGGATTGCTGACAGTACTGTTAACGGCATTGCCAGCTTCAGAGCGCAGGAATAATCCACCATCAAAACAGACAGTGCTTTGGTCACGTTACGGGTAAGCAGCCATACCAATCCGGTTCCCAGGAACGTATATGGAACAAGCTGGTCTGCCAGATGCTCCGCTTTACTTTCCAATGAAGATTTCAGCTTCTCGGATTCTTCAATCATCGCCATGATCTTCTCATATTTACTGGATCCATTTGCCTGTTTTACACAGACTGTAATTTCTCCTTCTTCAACAACCGTTCCTGCATAGACAGAGCTTCCCTCTTTCTTACGCACCGGAACAGACTCTCCGGTAAGGGATGCCTGGTTCACCATCGCCTCTCCATCTGTTACCACACCATCAAACGGAATTACATTACCCATATGAATCCGTACCAGATCCTTCGGTTGGATTGTTTTAGAGGGAACCTGAATTTCCTGTCCATCCTTTACAAGCCAGACCTTATTGATATTTAAGGACATACTTCTTGCAAGATCGCCCACGGATTTCTTATGCGTCCACTCCTCCAGGATCTCACCAATTCCCAGAAGGAACATTACAGAGCCGGCCGTATCAATATCTCCACGGAACATGGATACCCCGATCGCCGTTGCATCCAGCACCGGTACTTCAATCTTTCCTTTGCAAAGCGTGCAAAGACCGTTCCACAGATAGCGGACCGATTTGATTACCGCAATTCCTTCCCTGACCGGCAGTGGCATCAGAAGTCTTGTTCCGTAATGAAGCACCACCTGATTTACCAGCTTATCCTTATATTCCCTGTTCATCTCTCTTCCGGAATTCTTAAGATAATCTTCCGGAACATTTACGTGTTCATAGGAAAAGTTCTTTATTACATCAAGGATAGCATTCCTGCTTCCATGATAGCAAATGGTTGCATCGCAGGTTCTCTCCTGAATCCTGGCAGTTTCTATATTTTCCTGTATCTCCAGATAGTACTGCAGGATATCTGCCTGTTGCAAAGTCATTCTTTTCTGGACGAGATGAATACGGATTCTGCCTTTGATCTCATGTTTTATTACAAATCTCATCGTAATCACTCCATTCCAAAACAGATTATTCCTGCTCTGCGCTTTCCTCTGCATCCTCTGTTATATCTGTTTCTTCAACGGTTACGTCTGCCCCCAGCTCCGCATCCTGTGCTGCACGTTCTTCATTGATTTCCTTAGCTTCTGCATAAATATCTTCTGCATTCTCCTGTACGGAGGTTACCGTCTTCATAACACATTCCTTAGCACGCAGCACAGCTGCAGTGCATTGTGTATAAAGCTTCTTTGCATCCTTGCTTGTCAGAATTTTGATTCCGGCTGTTCCAAATAACACTCCGGCTGCAAATAAACCTGTTTTTTCTTTGTTGATTTTCTTTAAGCACTCTAACATTGTTTCGTCCTCCTTGTATCTTTTCAGCTTTATCTTATTCGTACACCAAAATATAACACTTACCTGTTTAAGATACAAGCAGCAACGTTTTCTTGATATTTTTTCTCAATATCACATCCGTTCTACTCTCAAAAATGATCCCCTGAATCATTTCCTTATGCATCATTTCCTCATAAATCCTTTTCTCCTATGCAGAAAAAAGGCAGCCGCATCATGCGGCTGCCCTGTCTGTTTTGTTTATTCAGAATCCGGTTCAGAGAGTGATCTCTCATAAGCATCAAGAATCATGGTCTGTATTCTTTCTCTGGTCCGTGAATTGATCGGATGAGCAATATCCCGATATTCTCCATCCGCTGCCTTTTTACTTGGCATTGCAATGAACAATCCCTTATCCCCTTCAATAACCTTAATGTCATGAATCACCAGTTCATCATCCAGTGTAATGGATACGACAGCCTTCATCTTTCCTTCCTTCGTAATCTTGCGAACTCGAACGTCCGTAATCTGCATAATTTTACCCCTTTCTTTCTTTTGTCCCTATACAAAATTCTTGCAGATTTCCTAAGCTGTCATTCCCCTGTTGACGTGCAAGTATCTTCGTTTATTAAATTTAATTAATAGCCGTTCCGCCATGCCATTCATAAGTTGTCGGTTTGCACGGATTGCCCAATCATTTCTGCATGGCTGAACTGGTGTATCAGATCACATACCGGTCATTTCTCTCCACAACAATCTTAATCTCATTCTCACCAACATAGTGAGAATTCGCCCGGATGGTATCATGACTTTCTATGATGCAGTTTTCAATGTGCGTATTATCCCCAATATAAACATCATTGAGAATAATAGAATTCTTGATGTAACAGTTATTTCCAATGTACGTTTCTTTAAAAATCACGGAGTCTTCTACTGTTCCATTGATAATGGTTCCACTCGACACCAGACTGTTACGGACCTGTGCACCCGGATTATATTTTGCAGGAGGAAGATCATCCACCTTGGAATAAATATCCGGATACTGTTTAAAGAAATAATCTCTTGTTTCAGGCTTCAGGAAATCCATATTGGTTTCAAAATAATCATCAACCGTAGCAATGTTTCTCCAGTAATCCGTAAGCTTGTATCCGTAGATTTTCTTCATATTCTTATAACGGATCAGAATATCCTTCACAAAATCATAACGGTCTTCTTCCGCACACTTCTCAATCATCTCAATCAGCTGACGTCTTCTGACCACATAGATTCCGCAGGAAATTGTATTGGACTTCGCTACAACCGGCTTCTCTTCGAATTCTTCAATCCGGCTTTCTTCATTCATCTTCACTGTACCGAAACGGTCTACATTCACACCTGCCGGCATGTCCTTGCAGACAACTGTAATATCCGCCTTCTTGGCTACATGATATTCCAGTACCTTATTGTAATCCATCTTGTAAACACAGTCACCGGATGCAATTACCACATACGGCTCATGGCTGTTTTTAAGGAAGGACAGATTCTGTGCCATGGCATCTGCAGTTCCACGATACCAGAAATTGTTCTCTGCCGTAACAGAAGGAGTAAAGGTAAATAATCCTCCCTGCTTCCGTCCGAAGTTCCACCACTTGGAGGAAATGAGATGCTCATTCAGACTTCCTGCATTGTACTGGGTAAATACGGCAACCTTCTGGATATGGGAGTTGGTCATATTGCTCAGTGCAAAGTCGATGCTCCGGTAACTGCCTGCAATAGGCATTGCGCATACGGCTCTCTTCGATGAGAGCTCTTTCATTCTGTAACTGTTTCCACCTGCTAAAATTATACCGATTGCTCTCACTTGTTATCACCTTCCTTAATTAAAGTTTTACCGCTTGCAAGGAATTTCTCAGGGTAGTCGGAATCGTCTGTCTTACCAAAGATACAGGTGTTCTTTCCTACAGTGATACCGTTTGGAATCACACTCTTCTCACCGATGGTAACAATTCCGTTGTTGTAAATATGAGGATCAGTCTCATTCTCTGCCTCTTCACCAATACCAAGTCTGACCTCATCACCCACAACAACATTCTCTGCAATGATCGCCTTGTTCAGCTCACAGTTCTCACCGATCACCGTATTATTCATAATGATGGAATCACGTACCACGGTATCCTTTCCAATGGTTACGCCGCAGCCGATTACGGAGTTGTAAACCTTACCGCAGATGGTTGCACCTTCACCGATAATACTTCTCTCAACAAAGCTGGTATCTGCCAGGTACTGGGGCGGAAGGATTTCACTCTTTGTATAAATCTTCCAATATTCTTCATAAAGATTAAATTCAGGAACAATATCAATGAGCTCCATGTTTGCTTCCCAGTAAGAATGTAAGGTTCCGACATCCTTCCAGTATCCGTTAAACTCATATGCATATAACGGCTTTTCGTTGTCATGGCAGTAAGGAATGACATGTTTACCAAAATCAAGGCCAGGCTGCTGTGCATTGGCAAGCAGAGCTTCCTTTAAGGTCTTCCAGTTGAATATGTAAATACCCATGGAGGCCAGATTGCTTCTTGGATGTTCGGGCTTCTCTTCAAAATCGGTAATTTTATGATCTTCATCGGTAATCATAATTCCGAAACGCTTAGCTTCCTCCATCGGAACAGGCATAACGGCGATGGTGACATCTGCCCCCTTCTCCTTATGGAAATCCAGCATCACTTCATAATCCATCTTATAGATATGATCTCCGGAAAGAATCAGAACATATTCGGGATTATAGCTCTCCATGTAATCAATGTTCTGATAAATCGCATTGGCCGTACCCGTATACCACTCGCTGTTCGTGATCTTCTCATACGGAGGTAGCACGGTCACACCACCGATATTTCTGTCCAGATCCCACGGAATACCAATGCCTATATGCGTATTCAACCGTAAAGGCTGATACTGTGTCAATACACCAACCGTATCGACACCGGAATTAATACAATTGCTGAGCGGAAAATCAATGATCCGATACTTTCCGCCAAAAGAAACTGCCGGTTTGGCCACCTTTGATGTAAGCACACCCAGACGACTTCCCTGACCGCCTGCCAGTAACATGGCAATCATCTCTTTTTTAATCATGTCATCACCTCTTACCAGTAAATTTTAATGAAGCGCTTGAACCCAAACTATCAAAGGAAAAATCACCCTTTTTGGAACGTTCAAATGAATTAGGAATATTATACCATATATCATTTTAAAAGTGAATATTTTTTACAAAGGGAATCCATGTTTTTCCTTTTTTTCTGTTATTTTTTTACAAAAAATATAGATGTATTTTACCCGGATATCTATTTTCAACAACATTGTGTGGCTATACCGTTACCTTTTTCCACATTTTGTAAAAAACACCGTCCTGTCCTTGAACTCCCATCAGGGATTCAGTATAATTATAACTGTTCAGAAGAATGGACTTCTGAATAATTACACATATTATGATATGAGTGTCAAAATAAATTCTGCCACTCATTGATGTATCCGAATTGCTACATTGCTACGCAATTTCCGCACTCTTGTATAAAGGAAAGGATCTATTCTTATGTATCAGATTGATTTTTCAACTCCTGTCCATGTATATTTCATCGGAATCGGCGGCATCAGCATGAGCGGACTTGCTGAAATTCTCTTAGAAAAGCATTTTAAGGTCAGCGGTTCCGATGCCAGGCAGTCAGCCCTTACCGATATGCTATCAGACAGGGGCGCACATATTTACCTTGGACAAAGGAAGGAAAACATTACCGCAGATATTGATGTTGTGGTATACACCAGTGCCATCCACCCCGATAACCCGGAATTCATCGCCATGCAGGAGCTTTCCATTCCGTCACTTACACGGGCAGAGCTGTTAGGCGAAATCATGCGCAACTATGAGCTTCCGGTTGCCATCAGCGGCACCCACGGCAAGACCACAACTACCTCCATGGTTTCCGAAATCCTGCTGCAGGCAGATACCGATCCCACCCTTTCCATCGGCGGAATTTTAAAGAGTATCGGCGGCAACATCCGTGTAGGGCATTCTCCTTATTTTGTAACTGAAGCCTGTGAATACACCAACAGCTTTTTAAGCTTTTTCCCGAAAATAGGAATTATACTTAATATAGAAGAAGATCATCTCGATTTCTTCAAAGACATCCATGATATCCGTTCCTCCTTTCGTCGTTTTGCGGCGCTTCTCCCTGCTGACGGGACGCTGATTATCAACAGGACCATTCCTGATGTCGAAGAAATTTATGAAGGCCTTCCCTGCCGCGTCATCACCTTTGGGGGCAAAGACGCCGATTATTCCGTTTTCCGGATTCACTATGATGACAAGGGCTGTGCAGAATTCGAGCTGCAAAGCACCGGTAAGCCTCCCTGTACGTTTAAGCTCAGTGTGCCGGGTGAACACAATATTTACAATGCACTTGCAGCCATTGCACTCGCTGACCTGTTTGCGATTCCCCGTGATAAGACTGCCAAAGCTCTTGCCGGCTTCCACGGTACCGACCGCCGTTTTGAATACAAGGGTTGTCTCAATGGTTTTACTATAATTGATGATTATGCACATCATCCTTCAGAAATTACTGCAACTTTAACTGCGGCACAAAATTATCCTCACCAAAAGCTCTGGGTCGTTTTCCAGCCGCATACCTACACCCGCACAAAAGCATTCCTTAAGGACTTTGCCAGGGCTCTTTCCCTGGCAGACGAGATCATCCTTGCGGATATTTATGCGGCACGTGAAACTGATACCCTTGGAATCAGCTCCGAAACCCTGAAGGAAGAAATTCTTCCACTCAATCCAAACTGCCATTATTTCGGAAGCTTTTCTGAAATTGAAAAATTTATTTTGGAAAACGGTGCACCGGGAGACCTGTTGATAACTATGGGCGCCGGAGACGTTGTAAACATTGGGGAAGAGCTTCTCTCCAGATAATTGTCCACATCATCCACATATTTTTATGAATAATTTCTTAAAAATATGTGGATATTTTTTTTGCAGTTTTTGTGATTTTTCTTAGCCTTTCCAATTTATATCCACACCATCCACATTATCCACATTTTCCTCAAACCCTTGTAAATACTGGGGTTTCAGGAATTTTGGCTATTTTCATTTTAAAAGGCATGTGCTATAATTCATCTTGCTTATTTAGTTTGAATGAATGTTAAGGTTGGTGAATTTGATATGGCTCAGTTTAAGGTGTATCAGGAGAATTATTCTGATGTTACTGTGGTATCCAATATTTTTATTGATGAGTATATGAAAGAGGCAAACGATGCCCAGCTCAAGGTATATCTGTACCTTCTCCGCACCATGAGCGCGCACCTTCCGACAAGTGTGTCGGATATTGCGGATCAGTTTAACCACACCGAGAAGGATGTCCTGCGTGCGTTAAAGTACTGGGAGAAGAATCGTCTGCTGGCTCTGGAGTATGACGATGCCAAGGTGCTTACAGCAATCCGTCTGCTTGACGTTACAAAGAAAGCTCCCGATGAGGCTGCTCCTCTTGCACCGGTCGTACCGCTTTCTGCCGCACGCAAAGAAACACAGCGCCCTGCACCGGTTGAAGCTGAGGCAGAAGCACCGGCTCCCAATCCTTATGAGAAACCGGCTTATACCCTTGACCAGATCCGGGAATTCAAGGAAAAGGAAGATACCTCCCAGCTTCTGTTCGTGGTAGAGCAGTACATCGGGAAGCCGCTGACGCCAACCGAAATGAAAACGATCCTGTTCTTTACGGACAGGCTGCATTTTTCCGAGGATCTGATTGATTATCTCATTCAGTACTGCGTAGAAAAGGGAAAGAAGGATTTCCGTTACATAGAAAAGGTCGCTGTCAGCTGGGCAGAGGAAGGCATTACATCTCCTAAGCAGGCTGCACGCGCTGCCAGAAAATATGACAAGACAGTCTATGATATTATGAAGGCCTTAGGCAAGTCAAGCAATCCGACGAAGACCGAAGCGGATTATGTCATCAAATGGACGAAGGCTTTCAGCTTTACACAGGATATTATCTTAGAGGCCTGTGAGCGGACGGTCATGGCTACGGACAAGCACCGATTTGAATATGCCGACAGTATCCTGAACAACTGGCATAAGAACGAGGTTCATCACAAGGCCGACATCCTTAAGCTCGATGATGCCTACAGCCAGAGCCGCCAGACTTCCGCAAAGTCTGTAAGAAATACCACCGCTTCTTTCAACCAGATGATGCGAAGTACCTATGACTTTGATGCTCTGGAAAAGGAGATCATCAGCAACTAATTTTTGAGGGAGATTTTATCGTGGCACTCAGCAACGCACAATATCAGTCCATCATTCATGGATACGAAGTGACCCAGTTAAATAACCACCGTATTATGGAGGAACGCCTCCAGGAGGTCAATTCCCACGTAGACGGTTTTAAGGAATTATCGGCTTCCATTGCTTCCGTTTCTGTTTCACAGGGGCGTAAGCTTTTAGAAGGGGATGATTCTGCACTTACAGACCTCCGTGATACGATCCGGCGTCTTTCCGGTATGAAACAGGATCTTCTGGTAAATGCCGGTTATCCGGCCGATTACCTTGCTCCCATTTATACCTGTACGGACTGTCAGGACACCGGTTATTTGCCGAACCGTGAGAAGTGCCACTGCTTCAAGCAGGCAATTATCCGTCTGCTTTATGAGCAGTCCGGATTAGAGAAGTCTCTGTCTACTGAGAATTTTGACCATTTATCTTACGACTACTATGAAGGGGAGGCATTGGAGTGCTTCCGCCGCACAGTAGCCATCAGTAAAAATTTTATAGAAACTTTTGATTCAGACTATCATAATCTGTTTTTTTATGGTACAGTAGGTACGGGCAAGTCTTTCCTATCCAGTTGTATTGCCCGCGAGTTACTGGAAAGTGAACATTCTGTGGTATATATGAGTGCCATTCATCTTTTCGAAATACTTTCCAAAAGTATGTTTGATTATAAGAATAAAGAAGATCTTGCTGCTTATCATAAGGAGCTCTTTGATTGCGATTTATTAATCATTGACGATCTTGGTACCGAATACCCTACCAATGTGATCTCTTCCGTGTTCTTTTCCTTATTAAACGGAAGAAACATGGCACAGAAATCAACTATTATATCTACCAATCTTTCTTTTGAAGATGTGTCGAACCGTTACTCGGATCGTTCCTTTTCAAGGATTATGCAAAACTATATTGTATGTAAATTTACGGGGCCGGATATCCGGATTATTCAAAAAACTGCAAAGTAGAAAGTGAGGTACCTTCATGGCACAGCGTGAAGAAACGAGAAATCTTGAAACCATTCCCGTCGGTTCATTGGGAATCATTCCTTTGGAGGGATGCAAATCCCTTGGAGAAAAAGTGGATCATTATCTGGTAAAATGGCGTACCATCCGTGAAAGTGAGCACAAGGAAAGTCTTGCATTTGCAGGCTATCAGCGTGATTCTTATCTTCTGAAGGCGAAGGTTCCGCGTTTTGGTTCCGGAGAGGCCAAGGGAATTATTCTGGAGTCTGTCCGCGGTACCGATCTTTATCTTCTGGTTGATGTTGCAAACTACAGCCTGACCTATTCTCTGTGCGGCAGAGAGAATCATATGTCACCTGACGATCATTATCAGGATCTGAAGCGTATCATTGCCGCTGTTGGTGGAAAGGCCAGACGAATCACCGTTATTATGCCGTTCCTTTATGAAAGCAGACAGCATAAGCGTACCTCCCGCGAATCCTTGGACTGTGCCATCGCACTGCAGGAGCTTGTAAACATGGGTGTTGACAACATCATCACCTTTGATGCGCATGATCCGCGTGTCCAGAATGCGATTCCACTGCATGGTTTTGAAACAGTTCAGCCGACCTATCAGTTTATTAAGAGTCTTCTGAAGCATGTGAAGGATCTTAAGATTGATTCCGATCATATGATGGTAATCAGCCCCGATGAAGGCGGTATGGGACGTGCTATTTATATGGCAAATGTACTGGGGCTTGACATGGGTATGTTCTATAAGCGCAGGGACTATACCAGAATTGTTGACGGACGTAATCCGATCGTTGCGCATGAATTCCTTGGCTCTTCCGTAGAGGGTAAGGATATGATCGTCATCGACGATATGATTTCCTCCGGTGAAAGTGTTCTGGAAGTAGCTGCCGGATTAAAGGAGAGAAAAGCAGGCAAGATTTTCATCTGTGCTACCTTCGGGTTGTTCACGAATGGATTGGAGCGTTTTGATAAGGCTTATGAAAACGGTCTGATCGATGGCGTAATCACTACGAATCTGATCTATCAGACTCCGGAATTATTGAGCCGGGAGTGGTATATTGATTGTGATATGAGTAAGTATATCGCATATCTGATCGATACCCTGAATCATGATACATCCATCAGTGATCTGCTGAATCCGAATGAGCGTATTCAGAGTGTTGTGGCGAGATATAAGAATGGAGAGTTGAATTAGAGCCGCTTCGATTGTAAATGCATGGTTTGTGTTCGAATGTGTAGTTAATGATAAATCTGTATGGTTTAGTTAATGATAAATCCGGAAGGTCATCCTGGGAATCCTGTGGAACCTTCCGGTTTTTCTATTAATAACAGATCATGGCAATGGCTCTGTATAGAAGACGTACACAACCGCCTGCCAGAGAACATCCATGTTCTTGACAGGCTAACCCGTGCATCCTTGCACGGGTTTTGTTGTCTTCGATTGCCATGCCCTGTTATCTAAGAAAAACTCGGAAGAACCCAAAAGGCGTTCCCAGAATGACAGTTCCGGATTCGGGGTAGGCTGTGAGACAGGTTTGATTAGCAGTTATATTTACTGTCTAGCATATTGGCTTATTATCTCCTGACGTACTTGTTCAGATGATAATTCTCCACTTGCAACAAGTATCATTTTATTAATAAAGTCTTTCGATACGTACATTTCTTCAACAGCCATTGTTGATGCAACATTTTTCACATCAAGAAAAGTTTCTTTACTCTAAAGGGCTCAGTAGACTAACAACAACTCGTCATCATGGAAAAATTATTGAACATGAAAATGGAGAATTAGCAACACGAATGAAATCAGATTGGAAGGGAGCATTGATGCAATATGGAATTGTTTAACAAATACAAAAATAAAAATTTCACATACCTCACAAACTATATAAATAGTTGCCTTTCTGATACTGAATATGCATTAACCGCAGAGGAATTATTATTATCGTTTTCAAAAAGACGAAATCGTCCGTAACATTTTGTTCTTAGGTCACTACGTAAAAGTGATATCCCCTCAAAACATTACGGACGAAGTTATATCTTTAATCAAAAACTCTTATAAAAATTATTGCTAAGCAGCTTAAGCAGTAACCTCTAAAACATAATACTCTACAATGTACGGCATCATGAAGTTTAAGTATTTACAAACCTCATGAATGCCGTATTGTTTTTCTTTCCATGAAGAATAGAATTAATCGGCACCTAACATTACAAGCTTCACAACAAGCCGTTGAATATTCTCTTATGAAAAAAACAGTTCCTCTCCAGATGGGGTTCTCAAATAATAATCAAGCTTGTTATTTGCCTTTTCGCTTTAATTCCGTTGATATCCTTAAAAGAATAATTTTTACCATATTCATGTCCTCCCATTTTGACATAACTGATATCAGTTTATATTACTTTTGGGGGAATTCAATCACTATTTATTTTATGGTTTTTGACAGGCCTGCATTTGTTACTGTCAGCGTTCCGTCTGTCACAAACAGGCTGAGGGACTGGCCAACTTTCTGATAAAACCGTGTATTCAGAGCCACTCCATCCACATAGATCGTTGCGATGGTGTCATCCAGGATCATTTGGATATGGTACTTCTTTCCTGCTTCCAGTCTGATGGGCCGTTCCAGTCCGATGTTCTGGATTGCTGGCCAGGGCATGTTGGGACTCTTTTCAAAACGGTAACGGTTTTCTTCTATATTAAATAAATACTGATAGCTCTGACCGGTCTCTTCGTTTTCATAAAAGCGAAGTCCAAAAGAGCGTGTGCCTTCGGAAAATTCCACATCCGCTTCAAAGCGGAACAGGTCTGTAGTATCATTGAAAAGTATCTGTTCCTGTCTGGCATAAGGGGTATCGATCACCATATCTTCCGCTTTCTCTCCCTCCTCAAAGGCATTCCATACAGTGTCGGGAATCCTGACGCCCAAGGTTCCGTCCTCTCTCTGATACACCTCATGTGCCACAAATGTGCCTGCCCACTCGAAGTTTCCACGGTCATCGCAGCCCTCTTTCGTGGGAACCCAGCCAAACAGAATGCGTTGCCCGTTCAGGCAGAAGGTTCTGCCCGCATAGTAAGCACGTCCATCAAAAGCATCGTCCGCAGGAGCGATCCAGGGACCATCTAGACTTTTGCTCATCCGGTATACCATCTTATTTCCGTCACTGTATTCGGAAATAATGTGATACCACCAGTCACCGATCTGGAACAGATCCGGCATTTCATGCATGGTAAACAGGCCCGGTGCCCAGAAATCTCCCTCAAACTTCCAGTTTTTCAGGTCTTTGGAGGTAAACTTTACGGTACGTCCGGTCTGCTGTTCCTTGGGTCCGGTCTTTCTAGTTCCCAAAACCAGCAGGTATTCCTGTTTTTCCTCATTCCAGATCACGAAAGGATCCCGCCAGTCATCCGGGTCATAACCCTCCTGCGGTGTAAAAGTCAGCTTGTCCTGGGTCTTGGTCCAGTTCAGCAGATCATCGCTCTCCGCATGCATCAGCACCTGAGATGCCTTGCCTAGCTTTGGATAGTCCCGGTTGAATCCGGTATAAAAAATGTGATACTTTCCCTCTGCTTCAAAAACGCTTCCTGCATAAATAAACTGATCCTGCTCCTCGTCGGTTCCCCGCGGGAGCGCTGTCCCTTTATCCTCATAGTGCACAAAATCAGAAGTCACCGCCAGATCCCAGCCAAAGGGTTCGCCAAACGGGCAGGGTTTTCTGGTATCTCTTTGGTGAAACAGATAAAACTGATCTCCTTTTCCAAAAGGCATGCAGTCGCCAAACCAGGTGTTTGGAAACTGATAGTATAACTTTGTCATGAATTTTTCCTCCTGTTTTTTCGTTCAATATGTGGGACATTGCTCACTGTGACAATACTATTGCATCTGTACAAAGGTTGCGCAAACCTAATTGACTGGCTAATGACAAGCCCGTAATATATCCATATTTATCTGATTGATTTTCTACATATTTGCGTATAATAACATAATAACCATAGAAGAATCCAGGTAACTCTTTCCAAGTAGTCCTTCAATAAATATGTTTTCAGCACGCTCTCACTTCCATACTAAATGTACTATATTTATATTTTCATTGTCAATATATATATCTTTCTCGTTATATCCAGATTTACAGTAAATAGTCACAGTTACCAATCCTCTTAATATAAAGCAGATTCAGCTCCTATACTAACCCCCAAAATGTTTCACCCACACAAAACAATTCAGAAATTGCTTCATATTGATCCCCTGAATAATGATACGTCCATCAGTGATCTGCTGAATCCGAATGAGCGTATTCAGAGTGTTGTGGCAAGATATAAGAATGGAGAGCTGAATTAATACAACACAAATCCGGAAGGTCATCCTGGGAATCCTGTGGAACCTTCCGGTTTTTCTATTAATAACAGATCATGGCAATGGCTCTGTATAGAAGACGTACACAACCGCCTGCCAGAGAACATCCATGTTCTTGACAGGCTAACCCGTGCATCCTTGCACGGGTTTTGTTGTCTTCGATTGCCATGCCCTGTTATCTAAGAAAAACTCGGAAGAACCCCAAAGGCGTTCCCAGAATGACAGTTCCGGATTTGAGGAACGCTGAGAATTTCTCACATCTAGAAAAAGTCATTAAAGCAACCTGCACTCCCACTTATCCACTAAAGTTCTATCCATTTACAACTTACTCTCCTGTTGACACAGGATCATCCACCATATCTATTTTCTTAAGAATCATATCATTCATTGCATCATAAGATTTCCAGTATTCTTGACGAACCGGTATATTTGTATAATGAAAAAGCTGCTTTATTCTGTTCATAATGTCCTGTGAATTTAGTTCAGTATATTGCCGGATCATTTCATCATTTACCGACACTATTTCATGCGCTGCCAGATTTCTTATTTTTTCCTCTGCTTTTCCAATTTCATTTACCAGCTTATTCAATTTTTCATCATTAGACAAGCCTAATATAAGTGCTTTCAAATGAATGGAATATATCTCCTTGCCACTAAATCCACCCTTATTGCGAAATGCTTCATTTAATATATCACCAATCTTTCCTTTTAGTTTATTTCTATCCCACTGCTTCCTATTCTTCCCCTTCGGCATTCGAATGCTTATCGTATAATCATCCAGATTTACATCAAACTGCTTTTTTAGAATAAGTTCATATAGATCCACTACAATCGGTGTTATGGATCTGACAAAATCTGCATATTCGTTTTTAATGAGCTTTATATTCATATTTAGGGCATATTCAAATCTTTCACTCTGTTCCTGGGGTTTAATTGGTAAACAAATAAATCCCTGTTCTTTTTCTATTTGTTTCACTTCCCGAAAATTTAAAAGCAATCTATAATATGCCATACGAATCAATTCACGATAGCGCTCCGTTTCACATTCAGGTAAGTCTTCTGCCACATCAAGAGCTGCTTTATAGTCATATACCTTGATATGCTTTTTTATAATCTCTTCTTTTTTAATTTTCGACAATGTTGGACAACTGATTTCTTTGCACCGATTTTCGAATCCCTCTCTATTATCTTCATCCAATTCCCAAAGTGTTTCAACATCATAATTCTTATGGATATGCTCATTAATGTGTTTGTCAGGTGTTGCTACCTGAATCAGCTTAGCAGGAAATTCTCCCAGCGTCTGCAAAACTAACAAGCCGCTTTTCATTGCCGGTGTTCCTGAAGAAATGTTCAATAATAAAGTATCTGTTTCATCCATTGTTTTATATAGGGAAGAAATAATACTCCTAAAATCCTGATAAAAATAATCAAATTCATGAACCTTCGTAAGTTCCGGCCGTTCTATTATCTCATATGTAACCTGACGATGTTGCATTTCATCGAGTCTTTTAAGACAGTAACGATACCTGTCATCTTCTTTCTGATAATCCAACATCTCCTTCGACATATACATAACAATTTTATCCGGTCTGTATACCCTACTAATATGTAATAATGCACCATCATAACAGTTCGTGGTTGATACCGGATCTGTTCCTCCAACTGGTGAAAAAAGAATAGTTTGATTCATCTTTTTATTCCCTTCTTTGATTAATTCATGTTTACTAAATAATCATTACTTCTTCCGGTTCAATCTGTACACTTACCCCATACAAAGTAACTTCTCCCTCTCCCCTGATCTTATATACCCTCACACTATCGCTCTGTTCGTCTATCAGAGAGGGAATTTTTATCAGCAATGACTTAAAGAGATGTTCCGGAATCATTGCTTCAAAGGCAGATTTCTGTACCCGAAATCCGTAACCACTCATTTCTTTGGCAAAATGATTCCTTCTTTTATTATCAATTATATCATAAATAATTAATACATATAATTTTTTAATATTTTCAATTTCTTCTGTATTCCAAAAGTAATTTTCCATTTGTTACCCTCTACCATAAGTCTAACGTATTACCACCGGTTCATAGATTGTTGCATCACCATTTTCCACCGCTTTTACCAGTTGCGCTACCTGTAAATCCATCGCTTTGCGGAAGCTTGTACTTTCACCAACATAACTCAAATATCTATTTTGTGAGCGGAATTTTGTATCCAGTTTCCTAATATACTTACGAAAAGCTTCCTTGGATAAAAAGACACCCCTTTCACCCTCCGGTGTATAAAAATCATCCAATACAAGTTCATGTCCATTTAACATACTCAAAACTGTAGAGTCAATTAATACTGCCCTCCACTCCTCCATCAAATCACTAGCCAGTGTTGGATGCTTCTCTCTGTCTCTATGCATAAAGCCAAAATATGGATTTAATCCTTTCCCTTCAAGCTTTCCATAGAATTCATTTAAAATAATTGAATATCCCAAACTAATCATGGAATTAAAAGGATCCAATGGCGGTCTCCTGGAACGCCCTGTAAATGCAAATTCCGGCACAATCAATTTGCCAAGTTCTGAAAAATAAATCTTAGCAGCAGTCCCTTCATATCCCATAATCTGTTCTATGTCTTCTGCCTCAAGAACCTTTCTATGCATGCTTTGCATAAGATCAACGGATCTATGAATATCTATATTTCTTTCTCTGGCATATCTTCGAAGTATTACAATTTGATTCTTGATCTTCGCTTCAATAATTCTTTTGGAAAACTCTATCTTGAATACATCATTTTCTTCTAACGCAGCCTGCTTTCTCTGTCTTTGAACGTTTACATGATTTGTCGAGATTAATCTTCCAAAATACGCTCCATTTGTAGAATAAAAGATCACATTTACACCGCGCTTTAAACATTCCTCAATACACTGCGTTGTTAACTGAACCTTTCCGAACACTTCTATCATCTCTAGCGTCTCTGTTGGTATACTTTTCACCAGATCATTTTTATATTTCACTTGAAAGCGATTTCCCTCAATTCCAATAACTGCTCCATGTTCACAAACATAAAGATAACTCATATTCTCCCCTTTTCCCTTTTAGATTTTTCATTGAATTTTCTCATCGTCCCCTCATGGGGATTTCTTTATATTAACGGAAAAACATAATGATTAATATTGAAATTTTATGGGGTTCTCGTCCCCTCATGGGGATTTCTTTATATTAACTTAATAATAGATAATTTAAGGAAAGGTGGGTAGATCTCGTTCTCGTCCCCTCATGGGGATTTCTTTATATTAACAATGTTATGACTAACAAAACAGAATTAGTAAAGGGTTCTCGTCCCCTCATGGGGATTTCTTTATATTAACAGATGGTAAATGAAGTAAAGGAGTTATTTGAACGAATTCTCGTCCCCTCATGGGGATTTCTTTATATTAACCCTGATTTTTCTATCCCTTGATATTACAGGCTTTTTTTATAGTCTTTGCGTGGCAAATCTACTCAGCACTAATTATTGCCTAAAATAGTATCTTCCCCTCCCATCAATCCTTATTTTATCCGTATCGGGGGAAATGTTATCTATTCCCCCTCATTCTTTAGTTACTCTTTTGAAATGAATTCTACTTTTCCCATTCCCATATCATATAATTTCCCATTATATCTGGTACATTTACATGTATGAGGCGCAACCCCTAAACGACGATCTCTTCCATGCTTATGCTCTTCGTATTTCTTACCAAGCGTATTTTTAAATACGTTATCCACTACTTCTACCGTTTTCTCCTCACATAGTGAAATAAGCACTGTCTTGGATACAAAACCGCAGCCTCCGCCTAATCTTATGATATCTGCTTCTTTACTACCTCTTCCAAATTTTTCATAAAAATATCTATTAGAAAGAGTTTCCATGCAATTAACTGCTTCCATAATATTCTCAACACTGTAAAAGTTATTACTTTCATCCTGTTGCACAGTCATGGAAAATCTGATCTGGGTTCCCGGTCTCACAGCCTCTCTCAAAATTGGCAGCTTTTTTTCTTCTTTTCTAAGATTTACATCAATCTTTTGACATAAAATTATATCATCAAGTGCGATCGGTGCACTATCTCCAATAATCAAATTAGCCAGCTTATCATTTACTGCATTTCCGATCTTCTTTTCATTGCGGTTCAATGTATACAAAACATCCTGTTCTAATCGATTAATTTCATGTTCTAAACAGTGTTTTCTATTTGCCCGTTCCCTGGATTTTAATTCAATTTCATTTTTATTTCTTTTATATTTCCCTGGATTTTTTTGTATTTCCCATGCAAGAAGATCCGAACGCAGTACTCCCTTGATACTGCTTCCGGAATATATGGCATACCATAGGAATCCTTATTAAATGTCATAATTCCTTTTGGTCGATCCTTTCCACTGGAAAAGGCATCTCCTGCATCCATCTCGTATTTTTTCCACTTTACGTAATCCTCTCCACCATATCCATTTTCCTTTAACCACATTGACAATGGCATAGATTTTGGACTTGTATCTGTCATGAAACGAATGAATTTATCCTCCATACCTTTTCTCTTTATATCCATATACATTTTGGCTACATCAGGAATAATCACCATATGGTTCCACGGTTGGTAGATGTATTCTTTCTTTCCAATTTCAGCACCATTTCCCACATGTATAGGCGATAATACCGTTATGATTCCCTCATAATATTTCAAATAGTCCTTCATACTCATACCCCCAAGAATAATGGCTTCGCATATCGATATACCGGATGTTTTCCTTCTGGTGCCACATCATATACATCTCCCTTGAACTGGTATCTCACAATAGATCCGGCTCCCATAACATACATATCTCTTTTCTTTTGTACCTCCGGAGCAAATGCCTGTGAGTCAATAAATCCCGATCTTTTCATTAGGGTATAAGCAGCTTCTTCCAATGCCAATTCCATTTCCTCCTGCCGCGGAAGTGCCACAGACAACAACATATTTCTCTCACTTTTAGCATCCAGACGTCTCCGGTAATCTACAGAAAGTATTCCTGTACGCAATACAAATTTTCCCAGTCCGGATGATTTTTCTCCACCAATTCCGGTATAGGATAATGCTTCAAACAACTCTTCAAATAGCTCTTTTTCCGTCACCTTCTCATAAGCCAATATCACATACAGTCCACTCCCTTCATTAAAGTTGAAGGTTCCTACTCGAAAAGGTCGTGTATCTTCTTCTCCTGATCTTACATTCCCCTTGGCTTGCTGCACAAACTTTCCAATATTCTTTAACGGATCATCTTTATATTCTAAGGAACCATCTAAAAATGCATTTAATTCTTCCTCCGGAAGAAAAAGTAGTTTTTTAAACTTCTTTTTCTTTATAGAATCTCCCTGCTCCTCCCTTTTATTTTCCACATACAGCATAGGCTTTGGAACAAAATACTGCTGTCCTATAAAAGGGAACGCATCTGAAAAAAGAAGTTGTCCTGTTTTTACACTATTCATGAAATCATCTGCGCATCCTTGTTTTAAAGCTTCAATATATAACGCAGAAAAAAGTTGATCTGCGTAAAACGTCATTGCACTCTCATTCAACATACCGGTTCCAAAATGTACACCGGTTTGAAAGTCAAGCTTATAGATTCCATATTCCATTGCTAATCCCCTTAATCTGCTAAAATAGCTTTACATTTTTCGATAAGCATATCATCCACTTCTCCAACTACAACATCTACATTCAGTTCGCTAATTTTCACACGGCCATAACCTCTCGATCCGCTCCCCCCTAAATAATCATGGTGCAGCAAACGAAATCCTTCTTTCAATGTTTCAAAATCCCGAATCACTATATCGCCATCTGCATTTCCAGCATTTTCAGAAATTTCATAGATCAATCTTAATGGAAATTTAGCCCCTCTCACTACCCGTTCAAGCTGCCTTGGATTGGCTACTGCTGTTGCTCGATTAATGCTGTTCTCAAACTTTACTTCAGTAGCTCCATTTATTCCGGCACGGCGTAATTCATCCATGTTACTTAAAAAAAGATCTGAAAAAAGAATTCTGCTTACATGCAGATCTCCCTTTTTAGCACTGCCAAATAATGATGTTAACCTTAGATCATCATCATCCGGTTTCTTTATGCCATCATTAAATTCCTTCGCCAAAAGAGCACGCATTTTCCCTTTAAGACTACTTCCCGGAATCATCGGCATATTTGTTCTTGTATCCCTGATAACAGGAGAGTCCACAGCTCCAATTGCAGCAAATGCATCCGAACCTCCTATATGTAATCCTGTCTCTGTCTCTAAAACACCTGTAATTTCAATTTTTGCAAACATTATTTTTCCCCCTATTCATCGCGTTTTCCATAAAATTTTCGATATGCTACCAGTGCTTCCATATATCGACTAAATAAAATGTAAGTCTCTCTTTGATCCCCAATATCATCAATACAGTCTAAGATCCGGGCTTCGCGGATCAGCTTTCCTACTTTAGGTTCCCTACCAGCCTCATAAACAAATCTAATCTTCAGATAGTTGATTTGCTCAATAAGTTCTTTCGATAATTTCTCCTCCTTGCAATTTACCACTTCATTATAAATATCAGCTGTCATTGCAAGCAGATTTCTGATCTTTGAAGTTGTAACCGGCTCCACATCATGCCCCTTTAAATCCTTTTCATTACAGAGTTTTTTCATTACTGCCTCTGCTTTTGTCACATAATTTTCACTCGTCAATATCATCTGTCAAATCCTTCTCTTCTCTATGCATATAAACAAATACATATATTGCTGTAACCAGTTCTCTTCGATCTGTTTCTTCCTGCGCCCATTCATACATCTTTCTTGAGAACAAGCGGTATGCTTCCATTTTCTCTTTTCCCTCTTTCTCCAAAGGTTCCATCTTGGATAACAGATAAACATACCTTGCGATCTGAATCTTTTCTGCCTGATTTCGAAGCAACTCTGTAAGATTATAAAGGAAATTCATCCCTCTTTCATTATCATCTGTAAAGAAGCTGCACAACAGATTCATTTTTTCCTTCATGACCTTTTCTGTAAATTCTGACCATGGATAACTATGTAGATCACTGAATATGGTAATTGCATTTTTGCCCTCTACCCCCTTAGATGCGTCTTCCAACCGTTCTACTTCTTTTGCCATTACATTGATCGGATATTTAGGGTGATACACACCTATCCCGCCCGAAATTGTCAATGTTCCCTGTGTAAATTTTTTCAGTGCACTCTGCAAATCAATAAAAGCTTCTATTACCTCGTTCCATGCACCTGCCAGGAAGATGTCATCCCCTCCCGAGTAGATAATCGTTACATTTCTCTCATTATGCTGCAATATCTGGTTTATATAAAATTTAAAAAATAACGATAACTGTCTGGATAACGTAGCCGTCCGAGAAAGTGTTGTATAGTGATTATGATCGTCTGGTCTCTCGAATCCACGTACAAATGTCGTTCCTAAATTATCTACATCTGCCCGCAGGATACCAATTCTCTTAACTCCTTTTGATTGTTTTGCAAGTTCTTCAAAAGTTTCTTTAGCTGAATAATCTCCTACCCATAATTTTGTAGTTACATGTTTTCCCGTATAGATACTGTTTTTTGTGTAACAGCGTCTATACACCGGTGTTTCCATACATGTCAGCAGTTCTTTTTCACTATCTGCTATCAGATACTGATTTCCCGGAAGAGGCAATGCATCAGGCTCACTCCTATTTAGAATCGTAAAATACTTTTCATGCAACACGTTCGAAGACAATTTTTCCAGTGCCCGGCAGACAGGACAATGATCTCTTTCATCCAGCACAGCCATTTGACGACACGCCACACATTCCCGTTCTCCACTTCTTTCTTTGCTATTTAACATTTGAATTTCTGATGCCCGATAACGATGAGACTTCTGTGAAGATATCATTTTGGAAACAGCTTGATATAACCCGCTATAACTTCCCCCTGGTACATCACGAAGATTATTTGCACTTGCCTCTGCATATCCATAGGCTATAAATAAAGCAGTGTCAAACTGTTTTAAGAACCAGTTATTTATTTCTGCATGATATATTCGAACCTTTTCCTTAATTTCCTGTGTGTTAGGAAGAAGCATATAACAATGACCACCACCAGTATAAATCAGATTTGCTCTGGTTAATGATACCCTTTCCAGCAATTCATCTACCATATGCTCCATCATAATTTCCAGATAAAAGCTTCTGGCACGTAACCCCTTTAGTGCTCCTTTTTCTCCCACTGTATATATGAATTTCTGAATACCTGATATATCCATAGAATACAAAAGGAACATTTTCTCTTCATAGGACTGTTTTGCATGAACCATGAGACGTTCTTTATAGTTTTCTTCCTTTTCCGCCTCTAAAAATTGTTCAACACAAGCTGCTATGGCTGCTGTCATTTTTAAATGATCATATAAAGAAATATCTGCGAGCTCACGTTTTGATGTAGATGAAGGTATATAAGACAGGTTTGCTTCCAACACCGATAAAAGAGAACTGATATATTCTTCTTTCCATGCAATGCCCTTAAGATTATTTGTAATACGATCAATGACCTTTTTGTAAAACGAAACATCCAGCTCTACCGTATCTTCTGTTGGAAAATTGATCTCCCCATCCGGCTCCAGTGTCCGATGTGCATAGTGACATTTTCCATGATTGCCATTTAATACATTAAATACACTGGCTAATGGTATACTCCTGTCAAATCCTTCTTCTCCTTCTTCTGCATCACGACGATCTGCAAAAGCCGCTACATTATCTGCATAATATGTAATATATGCCAAGGCATTATCCGGCAGTTTTGCACTTCCAATCTCCCTGCCATGATGGAGCCTTACACAATCCAGTATCGTTTGATCATTCACATCTGCTTCATTCTTCAAGAACTCATAACCACTCTGACTGTGTGCTCTTCCATCTCCGCTCCGATATGTAACCTTTCCAATATCATGTAAAAGACTGCCTATCGTCAGCTTGATCTGATTTTCTGTCATCATGTACTTCCCCCTTTTCTCTGTATAAGCTGAATACTTCCCATGCCAAGTGATGTTTTTATACCCACACCAGCATATGTACCAAATATAAATAGCATTTTTGCAAAGTTAGCCATCGTTTGCGTTCCATTCATTTTAATTGTTATATCCCCCATAAATGCGGGTATCTTCACTCCCTCTAATGAAAAGCTGACACTACGCAGATCATATCGAATTATTTTTGCATTATTACAAAGCTGCTCCAGTGTTTCCTGATCTCTCATAGCATCTTCTTCTAATGCCGCATCATACCGGTTCATCAGACTCTGAAAGACATATTTTAATTCCGGATAGAACACATATTGCCCCTGACTTTTAAACGCTGTTGGTGAATTAAAACGCACTTGTATATATTTGCTATCTTTTTCTCCATAAAACGAATCCATCAACTCTTTATAGGTACATTCTGTGTATTTTTTATCCAAAATTTCTATTTTCTGCTGTTGTCTCTTAAGTGGAAACTGTTTTAAATCCCAAAGAGCCTTTTTTATAATAATATCTCTTGCCGTTTCATTGAGACAGCAAATAACCCAATACCATTTTTCCTGTCTCTTTTCCAAATGTTGTGAAAATGGATGCAAACCGGATTGATGCAGATATTCTGCATAGTCTTCTGGTAATATTTCCATCAAAACACCATGAAAAAGTGATGACATCTGAAAAGCAAGTTCTCCATCACTTTGTATATGTAATTCCAATTTAGCCATATAGTTCATCTCAATTGATCCCCTATCCCTATAACAATGACACTTTTATATTATCATTTTTTTGCAATAAATTAAATGCCAAAAAACAAATTGGGAAAGTAGAAACATATTTATATATTACTCACAGACATGATCCTCTGTTATCTCTATAAGTTGCTCTCTGGATAGCTTTTCCATTTTAAATTTCTTCCCTGCTTTTTTCCAGCATAAGTGCCGTAATCCGGATCGTCTCACAGCAACGTTCCTCTTCCATCGTTCCCGCTCCAACTACTGCTCTGCATACGCTTAACACAATATATTTCATCTCTCTTTTCCTTCCAGACAGTCTTGTTTTAAAAGATCAATTTTCTTTTTCCGATACCACACAATCAGAAGAAGCATCACTGTCCCTACAAGTAAAAACGCTCCATTTTGTATTTCATACCCTTTTCCCGAAATCTCTCTGATCTGGCCTGTCACAATCATCATGGATGCCATAAAAACCATAATTCGTTCCTGCCTGTGCATATAGCCTTCAAAGCTTTTCTCCTGCAGATAGTCTGTCACCATATGGGCTCTTTTTCCGGAAAAGTTGTCTTTAAGCTTTTCTTTCTGTTCATCGGCATATGCTTTGTCCCATCTTGAAATATCGGATTGCATTTCTTCTCCATCATGCAAATCATACAGATCTGTAAGCTGCTCTTCCGCATACAACAGCATATCTTCTCTTCGAAATCCATCATCTCTTTTATTTAACGATTCTATAAACATTGTGCGTACTTTATCAATATCCCCTTCCTGTACCAGCTTTTGAAATTTGTGGTTCATCTGCGTCCCTCCCGTTTTCATACATGATCTTTATTGCTTTGATGACTCTGATTTTACCAGAACAGAATGACAGATAATGTCTATATAAAGAAAAAAGCAGAGCCAACATTGTTTTCACAATGCTGCTCTGCAAAACAAACCTTCAGCCTATCCGCAAATACAGTTCATAATCACGCTTATCATCATTTCTTTTTCATCCGGTTTTGATTCTGCAACCGACTGGCTGACACCTGCAACACGCATTTTTTGCGTGTGGTTCTTCATGTCCGTTCTAATATCCCTTTACTCCAAGAATGGATGCAGTCTCTTCTATAATATCCTGCGCTACACCATCATCAAAAATATCGCGCAGCCCCGCATATTCCACGGCTGAACAGTACGGCACATATCCCGGAATGGTTGTCAGCGTCATATATGTTTCAACAGCCTCATGACGGTCTTCCTCTGCCATCGTCAGAATATCGAGGCTCGAGAATGCTGAAGTCAGATAGGAGAAATAATAGCACGGTGAGGTGAAAATGTGCGGAACCTCAGACCAGGTATAAAGCTCCTTGATCTTGGAATCATACTGCATGCCATACCTGCGTGAAAGCTGCAGATACAGCTTATTCAGCTCCTCAAGCGTCATATCCGGATTCTCATAAGCAGCAATCTCAAACTCTGAAATCAGTGCTGTGGAAATCGCATTATCCGCCATGCTGTACACATCATAAAATGCGTAAATATCTCCGATATCCTCTCCTAACAGTTCATCGTAATAGTCATAAAACAGCATCTGCATGCCCTGGGAATGAATCTCACTGACATCAATGTTGTTACTGGATTCAAAAAAGGTATCGGCACTACGGTAGACATTGTTGTAATGTCCGAATTCATGGATTACATTGTAGTAGTCCATATAATTGTCATACATCTGTCCGTATATAAAGCCATCCTTAAAGTAAGATAACCGCATGGTAAAAGCCGTATTCGCCTTGTTCTGTGAGGTATCCATATCATACAGCCGGTACTTAAGAAAATGCTCCTGTGTATCCTTAAGCTCCGGATCAATCTCTTCCAGATACGGTCCGATCTGTTCAATGATCGATGTACTTTCGATCCCCTGTCCTTCGGTATACAATCTCATATAATCCGTGTCATTAAGCACATCCTTCATATCCGCCATGACCGGTACCACGTGCTTACGGATCTCCTTTAAAAGATCTCTGGTTTCATCAAGGGTATAGTCTCTCACATAAACTGCATCATACGCATATTCTGCATAATTGTCATAGCCGTTCAGCTTTGCGATCTCATTCCGAACGTCCACAAGCTCCACAAAAACCTCTCCGACCGCATCATTCCTCTGCTTACAGATTCCCTGATAGATCTCAATAACGGCATCATGATCCATCTCATCCGCTTCCATATTCAGACGGTTCAAATCCCACTCTTCCCCATCATATTCATAATAAAATTCTTCGGAGGAAAGCTGTTCATACTCCTGCTCCAGACTGTTTTCCTTCGCCGTAAGCTCCTTCTCCTCGTCAGTTACCTCTTCATAATCCAGATAAGCCTCCACCTGCGCCGCATTCATCAGTTCAGTCATCGTGTCCCTATATGGTGATTTACAAAGCTCCCGGATCGCTACATTCAACCGGTCTCCGTAATCCACCACGTCATCGAGAAACTCTGCCTGAATTTCCTGATTCTCTTCATCAAAAATATTCTGATAGTAGGTAATCTGTGAAAGAGAATAACAGGTTGACAGCTTTTCCACTTCATCCAGTGTCTCCTCGAACAATTCCTTCACACGCTCCGGATCCTTGGCTTCTCCGGCTGCTTCCGCTTCTGCTGCCAGTTCCTTCATTTCTGTCAGCTGTGCATCCAGCAGCTCCATATCACAGGTCGTCTGCTTCATCTCTTCCAGTGTCAGATTGGCATGGTCCACATCCCGATAGCGGGAGGTTGTCTGATAGACATAAAGCGTGTACGGTGAAGCCTCATCCGTATAGGTCCCGATCAGGGTAAGCCCGATCTCTTCGGCATTGCCGAGGTCAATACGGGAGAAGATGTACCGTCCTCCCAGACGCTTAAACTGATCCACATCCAGATACAGGTCATGGTCGGTCACCTCATAGATACGGGAGCTGTTAATAATGGAAGGATCCGTACCGGAATAAAGATAGGCACGCGCTCCCCATTCATCAAAATACAACCGGCTCTCCTCCACCCGGTCAAGTGCCGGTGCAATCATTTTCCGGAATTCTTCCTTATAATTCTGGGAATAAAAGCCAAGATAACCATCAAGAGTGGCAATATCATTGTATTCCAGAATAGCCGGATAAAAGCCGTATGCCACGGACCACTGTCCACAGTATCCGATATCCTCTTTTGCCTTGTCAAAAAGGTCTGTAGAATAAAATTCACGGTAGGTCAGGTCATTTGCCTTCTGTCCCTTCACCATTTCATACACCTTACTGAAACAGGTATGATAAAGGTCATTATAACGGGTATTGCTTCCCAGAATCACAAGCACTGCTGCAAGCGCCAGAAGGTTTGCTGCCACACGAAGGCTCTTTTTTTCCTTCTCATACAACCGCTTCAATACCAGGAAAAATGCAGCATACCACACAAAAGGATTAAAGAAAATCGTCCGGTTAAACTGCCATCCGGTAAGCGGCGGGCACAGAAACTCAACCACATTCCGCACCGGCTCCAGGTAATAAATGCCATAGATCAGGCTGTTAAAAACAAGAATGACCATGAGAAGATTATACCAGTCATGGAAAATAGCTCTTGCGTTTTTCTTCACCAGATAAGAAATATTCAGATAAAAAAAGTAAACGGCACAAACCGGAAGCACCACATACATATGGACGCTTTCTGCGTGGAACATACCCTTTACAAGGGAGTCCCCGATAGTCGCAAGAACCTCGGAAACCGTATAGCTTCCTGCCACAATCGTTGAACGGATCGTCACCTCGTCATCGAACAGCATCATGTAAAACAGCCGGTATTCGCACACGATGTACCCCACCGACAGCACAGCAATGGCGAGCAGCATTCTTCCCGGGAATTTCCGGTCTTTAATCCATAAGATCAGAAAGGCAAGTGCCATATACGCCAGAATAAACAGTCCGAAATAGGAAAAATAGGACAGCACCGGATAGAAAAACAACGCCACATACCATCCAAAAGACGGCTTTTGCATGATTTTAACAAACAGGAACAAAAGCAGGGGAATGGACGCAAAGGGAATACCAAATGCCGGAAAGACATTCAGAATTCCGTAGGCAAAGCCGCATAACCAGACAAGAGCCTGCTGACTTTTATATTTTTCACCAAGGAGTTCCCTGCCAAGCAGAACAGAGCCTGCAATGGCAATCAGAATTTTCAGGAAATATGCTGTGATGTACGCCGGGAATGCCGGCAACAGCATAAACAGAATCGTGTAAATATAAAACTCGGAGAACAGCGTATCACGGCTGATTCCTCCAAGGAAATCCACATAAGCATCATGACTGAAAAACGAGTGGTCGTTTTTCATCATTTGAAGCTGTGGGATAAACAGATCCAGATTATCATGGACGGCTATGACACTGTCCTCTCCGCACAGGAGAAACACTGCCATGGCAGCCAACAGGAAGCCTCCGATCACCAACAGATACCAACGGGAAAGTACTTTCTTCATCTTCTAAAATCCTTTCTGTTTATCCTGCTTCAGGATGATTATTATTTATTTTCTCCGCTCATACGGCGTCCCTTTTCACAGACGAGCGTATAACGGTATTCAAAGTCTCTGCGGTTCTTCATTGCCATATTTGACAGAATCAGTCCTGCAAAGAATGACTGAATGGCAGCCAGTCCCACGAAGCCGCAGACAATCAGGGTCGGGAACTTCAATACCAGTCCGGTCTTCACATATTCAGCCAGAACCGGAATAAAGAATATCACGGCAAGGATTCCAAGAATCAGCGCAAGGATACTGAAAAATCCAAACGGCTTATAATCACGGTAAAGCTTGAAGATCGTAAACAATACCTTAAAGCCGTCGGAATAGGTGTTGAGCTTTGATTCACTTCCCTCCGGACGGTCACGGTATTCTACAATCACATTATCAATCTGCATATGGTTATAAACCGCATGAATGGTCATTTCCGTTTCGATCTCAAAGCCCTTTGACAGAATCGGGAAGGTCTTCACAAAGCCGTAGCTGAATGCGCGGTATCCGGTCATGATGTCCTTGATCTTACAGCCGAACAGCCGGTTGATGCTGGCTCTTACGAGCGTATTTCCCATATTGTGGAAGGGACGCTTGTTTTCCTCAAAATAAGTGGAGGAAAGACGGTCACCTACAACCATATCGGAATTGTAGTTTAATACCTTGTCTGCCATCTCTCTTGCAAACTCCATGGGATAGGTATCATCACCATCCACCATAATGTAGCATTCGGCATCAATTTCACGGAACATTCTGCGGATCACGTTTCCCTTGCCCTGCATGTACTCGTGGCGTACCACGGCACCTGCCTTCGCTGCCAGCTCTGCCGTCTTGTCTGTGGAATTATTATCATATACATAAATCACTGCTTCCGGCAGCTCCCGTCTTGCATCGGCCACTACCTTCTCAATGGTTTTTTCTTCGTTATAACAGGGAATTAAAACAGCTATCTTGTCCATTCGGAAACCTCGCTTTACTCTATATCTAAGACTCACATTGCTGTGCTTCCTACATCATACCATATTTTTCTATATCATGTGAACATTTTTTACGAAGTATGGCACTCTGTGCACTTTATCTCTTTTATTTCTTTACTTGTCATGGTTCCCCGTTTGGGCTATACTAAACAAAGATCTTTTTGCAGGATCCTGAACATTTGATATGGAGGAATTACAATGCTTCGTTTCATTATTACAGCACTGTTTGTTACTTTATTTTTAATTTGCAGTATTCCGTTATTTTTCATTGAATGGATCATCGGGAAGTTCAATATGGATATCAAGAACCGCAGTTCCCTCGCGATCGTGAACTGGGCGTTCCGCGTGGTTCTGTTTATTTCCGGTGTGAAGATCACCGTGATCGGGGAAGAAAATGTTCCCAAAGATCAGGCTATACTTTATATCGGAAACCACAGAAGCTTTTACGACATCATTGCGACCTACGTGCGCGTACCGCGTCCTACCGGATATATCGCAAAAAAGGAACTTCTGAAAGTTCCTCTTTTAAGTATCTGGATGAAATATCTGCACTGCCTCTTCCTTGACCGCGAAGATATCAAGCAGGGTCTGCAGACGATTCTGACCGCTATTGATAAAATCAAATCCGGCATCTCGATTTTCGTTTTTCCGGAAGGCACCCGCAACAAGGTGGAAGGAACCTTTCTTCCCTTCCATGAGGGCTGCTTTAAAATTGCAACGAAGACCGGCTGCCCGATCGTTCCGGTAACCTTATACAACACCTCTGCCATCTTCGAGGATCACCTTCCGAAGATTAAAAAGACGAATATTGTGATTCACTATGGAACACCGTTTTATGCGAAGGATCTCTCCAAAGAAGACCAGAAGCGGCTCGGTGCTTACACACAGGAGATCATTGCTTCTACCTATGCTTCGATCAGAGAGCAGTATCCGGTGTAGGGCATCACTCATCCTCCATTGGCATAACACAGATTTTTTCTCCGGGCACAACGAAGAACACCGGATATCCCAGTGCCTCATGCACGTACCGGTCGGATTCCTGCTCTTCGTTTTGCAGCCGGTTACCATATTTAACGTAACCGTTTTTACCATCATAATAAATGTCTGCGCTCCTGCAGCCTGTCAGTTTTTCCGGATCACAATAAAGAATGAGCTTTTCCTCTTCCTGTGCCTGAACTTCAAACGCATAGCCATTCGGATCCGAAAGCACTTTTACCTCACAGGAGGGCACATCCCTTTCCCGATCTTCCGCTACGGTTTTATTCTCCATTACAATCGCGCTGATTCCCAGTCTTACCTGCTCCTCATTTCCAAGAACATAAATTCCGTCTGCAATCGGTTCCCCCATTTTCAGCAGTTCCGTTTTCTGGTCTGTATTCATAAGATCCAGCATTTTAAGTATATTCTCGGTCATTTCATCCGGCAAAATGTTTTCATAATATTCTTCCACATATTCCCTGTCTACCATCTGGTCCGCCTCGGACTGACGGTCCGCTTTCCCGGCTTTCCACTTGAAGGAAAACAGTACCGTACCGGCGATAGCCAGCAATAATACAAAAAGTAATATTTTCTGCACAGCCGGATGATTTCTTTGATAATTGGTCTCGAGTTCCATCCTGACCATTCGATAGGCATCATATGCTCCTTGTCTCTTTGGGACTTCACCAGACACACGATTATCGTTCTCAATGATCTGTATCTGCTCAAGAAGAAAATGATACAGTCTGCGTCCCATCACATGCCCTTTTAGACAATTTGCCAGCTCATACAGGAATTCTCCCTGCCGGACAGCCCACTGATATTCCTCCTTCCGGAAAAACTCCTTCCATTGCAGGAATTGCAGTTTTTTCGGTTTACAAAGTGCATGGAGTTGTTCTATCGCGGCCTTTAACTGGCTCTGTCTCTCTTCCTGCCGCTCCTTTTTTGCTGTCTCGGTCAGTTCCTCTAAGTTTCCAAACAGATCCTCCTCCGGCTCCGGCCACTTCGGTTTAACCCTCCTGCTTTCGCTTTTTCTGTGAACTCCCGCGGCTTTTTCCTGTGACTTCTGTTCTTCGTGCTGTGGTTTTTGTTCCTCGCGCTGTGGCTTTTGTTCCTCGCGCTGTGGCTTCTGTTCTTCGCGTTCTGGCGGCTGTTCCTCGCGCTGTGGTTTCTGTTCCTCGTGCTGTGGCTTCTGTTCTTCGCGTTCTGGCGGCTGTTCCTCGCGCTGTGGTTTCTGTTCCTCGTGCTGGGGCTTGCGTTCTTCTTGCTGTGGCTTTGGTTCCTCGTGCAATGGCCGGTCTTCATCTGCTCTCTGCATGGCAACCATATACGCATCGTGGATCTCTTTCCACTTCTCCGGATCTTCTTCCGGATGATATTTACGGATCAGTCCTGCATAGGCCTTCCGGATGACCTTTTTATCTTTGGTAGGAGAAATTCCTAATACCTGATATATGTTCATATTGTCTACCTACTCATTATCCCATTCCTGAAACAGATCTTCCATCTCCTGCTGTTCTTCATCCTCCTGATACCACTCACCGGATTCCAGAGACTCCTCATCCCAGTTGATGTAATTCTCCATCATCTTTTCCGTTGCTGCCAGAAAGACCATCAGATATTTTCTGGCTTTTATGGCATGATCCGGATCATCACGCAGTACATGGATAAAGTACGCCCTTCTGTTTTCAATTTCCTTCCTCATACCGGAATTGCATTGCATGAAAAGCCGCTCTGCCCAGGCAAGAACGTATTTGTTTTCTTCCTGCTCCAGAGGACTGAGCTTCAGTTTTTCATATTCCTTCAACTTCGCCTCAATCTGTTCCTGCGTCATTCCCAGATCCTTATTGACAATAACAAGCTGCTTTTTCTCTTTTGTAGCAGGAACAGAAACGTCTACTTCCAAAACACCGTTAATATCATAGGTATAAGTCACCTCACAATACACTTCACCTCGTGGCCGTTCCGGAATCTCAAAAGAGAGTTCTCCGAGCCGGATATTATCTTCTACATGCATTGCTTCTCCCTGATACACCTGAATGCATATTCTGGACTGATTATCATAAACTGTACAATATATGTGCTTTCTGCTGCAGGGAAGTGCACTGTTCCTCGGAATAATAACACTCATTTGATCCCTTTCCGGCTCATTATAGTTGACAATACCTGTTCCAAGGGAAAACGGGCAGATATCCGTAAGCAGCATATCCTTAATCTCCTCATCCCGCTCTTTGATTCCTGCACATACACCCGCACCTAATGCAATCATATGATCCGGATTCAATGTCTGCAGATCCTTCCGCTTAAAAAGATGCTGCAAATACTGCCGGACAACCGGCATTTTACAGGATCCTCCCACCAGAACAATCTGATTCAAATCCTCCACGTTGATCTCTGCATCCATAAGTGCCTGCCTTACCGGCCTGCCCATTCGTTCAAACAGCTCTGCTGCTGCCTCTACAAGTTCCCTTCTGGTAATTTCCAGTTTCCGATCAATCTGTTCACACCGGACCACCATTTCTGCCGATGTCTTTTCTGTCAGCTCTTTTTTACATTTTTCTGCGCTGCTTCGCAGAATCGCCCTTGTCTGTGCCGTCAGATTCTTCGGATCAATTTCACAATGCCTTAGAAAATACTTCACAATCGCATCATCAAAATCCTGACCGCCAAGCTGGTTATCTCCACTTACCGCCAGAATTTCGATCACGTTATCAAAGCACTCTACCACCGAAACATCCAACGTTCCTCCACCAAAATCAAACACCAGAATCGTTGCGTCTTCCTCCTGCTTTCTGTTCTGGCATGCCAGCGCTGCCGCCGACGGCTCGTTGATAATCCGTTCTACCTTAAGCCCGGCCAGAAGTCCGGCCCGCTTCGTCGCATTCCGGCCCATATCATTAAAATAAGCAGGGACACTGATAATGGCTTCCTCTACCGGCTCACCCAGATACCTTTCCGCATCTTCCTTCAATTTCTTAAGAACAAATGACGAGAGCTCTTCCGGTCGGTATTCCTTCTTTCCGAGCCGATATTTTTTGGCTGTTCCCATATAGCGTTTAAAAACGCTTGCCGTATCCTCCGGATGGGATGCCAGCCGCTCCTTCGCTGTTTTTCCTACATAAATAGTTCCGTCTTCCTCAATACTCACTACACTTGGTGTCAGATATTCTCCAAATGCATTGGGAATGAGTCTGCTTTCCCCATCCTGCCATACGGCTACAAGACTATTCGTTGTTCCAAGATCAATACCTATGATTTTTCCCATAGTTCCCCTCCTGCGCTTTCTTACCTCTTATCATACATGAATTTCATTATATAACTCAATACCCCAGAAATATAATTGTTAAAATCAGGCTTGTTTTAGGACAAAATTGACTCAAAAATGATCCACCGGATCATTTTCTCATATGCATGGCAGCAAAAAAATCTCAGGCAGTTATCCACGCCTGAGATTATATTTATAATTAAGTACTCCTCTATACTAAATTCGGCCTGTGCTCTGCTCAACGATCTCCTCAAATTTCATACTGTGGGAAGCCTTAATAAGTACGGCATCTCCTGTATGGAGAATGTGGGGAATCTGTGCCATAGCTTCTTCTCTTGTCGGGAAGTAGTAGATTTCCCGGCTGCCATGTTCCTTTCCGGACGAAGTCTCCACGGCGCGGTCATACATATGCTTCGAAAGCTCTCCGATGCAGATGAGCACATCCACGCCATGCGTCATGGCATACTCTCCGATCTGTGCATGTAAAACGGCTTCATCCTTACCAAGCTCAAACATATCCCCAAGGACTGCCACCTTACGCTGCAGGGCCGTTCCAAGAAGGTCAATTGCCGCCTTCATCGAAACAGGATTGGCATTGTAGCAGTCATCGATCAGAATATATTCCGGTGTCTCGATGACATGGCTTCTTCCGGCTACCGCCTGCACTTGCGCAATACCCTTCGCAATCTGTTCTGTTGTAAGTCCGAGCTGCCAGCCGACTGCAGTAGCGGCCAGTGCATTCAGTACCATGTGAATCCCCGGAAGGGGCACCTTCACCGGAAACTGTGTATCTGCCACGTGAATAACGGCTTCCGAACCCAGCAGCCCTTTATTTACCACATCTGTCGCGTATACCGCATCTTTCTTAGACATACCAAAACGGATAATCTCGTTGTTCCACGGCTTCTTTACCGTTGCCAGCATATCATCCTCGCCGTTTAAGAAAACGCAGCCATCCGGATTCATCGACTTGAAAATCTCGGTCTTGGCCTTCAGAATGCCCTCACGGCTTCCAAGGTTTTCCAAGTGGCACTGTCCGATATTGGTGATGACACAGTAATCCGGCTTTGCAATCTCCGTAAGCCGCGTCATCTCACCAAAATCACTGATTCCCATTTCCAGAACAGCTGCTTCGTCCTCCGGCTGGATCGACAGCACGGTCATCGGCAGTCCGATTTCGTTATTGAAATTCTTCTGTGTCTTGCATACTTTAAATTTCTGTGACAGGACAGAGGCAATGAATTCCTTGGTACTCGTTTTACCAACGCTTCCGGTAATTCCGACAACAGGAATGGAAAGCTGCTCACGATAAAAGGCCGCGATCTTCCGGAATGCCGTCAGGGAATCCTCCACAAGAATATAGGGAATTTCACACCCTTCCGGCTCTCTTTCACAGATCACTCCAAGTACTCCCGCCTGTGCTACCGCAGGAATAAAGGAATGACCGTCCTGACGCTCTCCCTTTACTGCCACAAACATTCCGTCCTTTGTTACCTTCCGGGAATCAATCACAACACTCGTGGTTTCCCTGTGTTCCAGTTCTTCGCTTGACATCCCTTCCGGTAATACCAACGTTCCGTTACAGGCCTGTGCCATATTTTTCAGAGTCAAATTTTTCATATTCTGCCTCACTGTTATATTTCAAAGTCATTCCGAATCATCCTATGTAGCACTTTAATTATATTTGTTTAGAGAAATCTCTATAATCATTTCACACAGCTCGCCGTAGCTGATTCCAAGTGCGGCTGCCTCCTGCGGAATAAGGCTTGTCGGTGTCATGCCTGGAAGCGTATTGGCCTCGAGACAGTAGACATCGCCGTTTTCATCCATAAGTACATCCATACGGGCATAGGTCTTGATGCCAAGCACCTGATAAGCCTTAAGTGCGGTATCCTGTATTTTCTTCGTCAGCTCGTCGCTGATCTTCGCAGGACAGGTTTCAATCGTACTGCCTGCCTGATATTTATTCTTATAATCATAAAATCCAGATACCGGTTCAATTTCAACAACCGGATAAGGCTTACCCTCAATAACGCAGTCGGTGAATTCCCGGCCCTTGATGTACTGCTCTACCAGAACCTTTGCATCATAACGGAATGCATCCTGTACTGCATCGGCATATTCCTTTTCGTTCTGTACAATGTAAACGCCCACGCTTGAGCCGCCGCCGCTCACCTTTACCACGCAGGGAAATTCCGGCTTATAGGGATCGTCCTTACCCGTTAAAAGATGACTCGCCGGAGTCGGTACGCCATTTTGCAGAAATAACTGCTTGGTGATGGACTTATCCATCGCAAGCGCACTGCTGAAGGAATCGGTTCCTGTATATTTAATGCCAAACAGATCGAAAACTGCCTGCACCTTGCCATTCTCTCCGCAGTCTCCGTGCAGCGCCATAAAGACAATGTCTGCCATCTGGCAGATCTCAATCACATGATCTCCGAATAAAATATTGGAAGGCTTCTTTCGGGAAGCTTTTATCTTCTCAATGTCCGGCGCCACCTCCGATACCGGAGCCACATCCTTTACCCAGTCACGATCCAGTTCGAAAATATTCCCCGGATCTCCTTCATAACCTAAGAACACATCGAGCAGAATCACCTGATGTCCTCTTTCCTTCAGTGCATTGTAAACGCCGCGTCCTGAACTTAATGAGACATCCCTTTCGGTACTGATTCCACCTGCCAACACTACGATTTTCATACGTTACCTTCTTTCCAAAGCTGTACTTTCATTATACGCTCTTATTTATTCGTAATTGCTGATAATTTCACCCAGCATAAAAATAAGTCTGCTGTCTGCATCAAACTGATTCATAATCCCCAGACTTTCATTATAATCCTTATAATTCCGGATGCCAACATCATCTATGTAACTTATGGATAATTTATTTCTGCCCATAAAATAATGAAGATGGTTCTCAATAATGGTCTCATACTCATGGTTCGTGATGATATAGTTCACGGTTGACATCCACAGCATTTTCTGTAAAAGCTCGGAGTGATTCGTCTGATCCTCATTCGCCTGCACATAAAACGGCTCCTTCTTCATCTGTGCAGACAGGGTTTCCGCCCTTTGCAGGAGCCGGGCAATGCACTCCGAACAGTACTCCCGGTTTACCGTCCTCCTGGTCATGAGATAGGTCACACTCCCAAGAAAACAGGGGAGATCCCCCTCCTGTTCCTGTTCATTTTTCAGTTCTTCCTCAAGGTACTTTTCCAGATAATAGCGGCACTCCTGCTGTCCGGATGCCCGGTAAAGCTCAGCTGCTGCCGCAAACCTCCAGGAATCCTGTGCATCATCCGTCTGATTCACAAGTGCATATTTAAAGGCACGCTCAGCCGCTTTCAGACAGGTCATTGCATATTCCCTGTCATAATCCTGATAAAGATAGCTGAACCTGGCAAGGCACATGGCAAAGCCTTCCGCTGCCTCCATCGAGGGTGGCTCCACATAAACGGCCGATGGCTTGCCCTGTGTCGATGCAGGCACGGTGACCTTCGCATATACCGCTCCGGTTTCCTCATTCTGCATTTTCAGAAGCCAGTCGGTTTCATAGCGGATTTCATCAAGCAGATCCGGAATTCCGTTCCGGCTCTCCGGAAGCTCCATATCATCCGAAAAGGCATCTCCAAACAATTCATAAGCAAGAAGCATTACACTGATATTTTCTGCTGCCCGGACGACATCCTTTGAGCCATTCTCATCCTGATGCCAGCCACCGCTCACATCCATACTCACCGACATGTCCTCCCGAAGAAGGGCATGTCCGGTGTGACAGGCATTGTGTGCCCTGCTGCCCGCAAATTCTTCCGTAAGCGTGATCCCACACCGGTTATAATAATACTGCTTCACTGCTTCCTTCAGAACATCATCATACAGATTATCTGCGATCTGAAATGAATAGGAGTCGCCTAAAAGCGGTGCTTCAATATAATACTTTCCCGGGAGCTCCACCTGTGAAAAATCCCCATAGCCGATTTCATCTGTGCAGGAATCCTGTGACTCCCGCTTTTCCGGCTTACCGGTATATACCGTCTTACCGGTATCTGCATCAATCACCTCAAACCGGTCCGGCAGCTGCGATCCGCAGAAAACCGCGATCTTTGTACTCTGCGTTATGTATCCCAGCTGGTTCACCAGAATATGGGGAGCGCTTACCGGAACCTCATAAGATAAGTCCGGATCCTCTTCCATCGTCTGAAGAGGTGCCTCCTCCCTTTCCTGCTCTGCCTCTGCCACCTGGGCGCCGCATCCTGTTAAACATCCTGTTAATAAAATAGAGACCAGAACCATAATGGTTAGCTTCTTCCTGAACATTCCGGTTCCTCCATAGGATTGGATTTCTTTCATAGATTATACCTTTTTTTATATTTCAGGTAAAGTCAGGATACGGTTTAAGTTACTTTAAGTTACTTTAACTTACTCATCGGATTGACCGGAACACCGTCCTTTGTGAGCTTAAAATAAACGTTCGTTCCTTCCACACTGTAATACTTTGTCGGAGAAGCAACCTGCGCAATCACATCCCCCTTTGCCACATAACTGCCCTCGGATACCAGAATGTTATCAAGCTGGCCATACGTTACCTCATAGCCGTTTCCCAGATCCATCGTAACAGCCTTTCCGATCTCCCGATCCTCATAAACACCTGTAACCTTGCCGGCTGCTGCCGCTGTGATCAGATCCCCTTCATGTGCCTCAATCACAATGGCAGGATTATATTTATACTGATCCAGTGTGGGGAAATAAATTGTCTGATCCATGCTGAAATTCACCAGAATGTTTCCCGAAATCGGCCATACCAACGTATCCTCATCCGTGAAATTCAGTGCCGGCTGCATGGCGGTAGACAATGCTTCCTGATCGCCGCCTTCCACATTTCCGGTTTCTGCTGCATTTTCCTTCTTTTCTTCCCGGTTTTCTGTATCTGCTTCCTGCTTTGCCCCTTCCTTTACTCCATCCGACATACTTTCACTGCCGGATATATCCGGATTTTCCACATTACCGGAATTGGTTTCCTGAAAATAAGGATCGTAATCGAGATCATCTGTCGGTGCATTCTGCGTCGTGGCATCCTGCGTCACATGATCGGCAAACTGGATGTCCTCCTTTTCGGAAAGCCCGGTTGTCATATCCTGCTCAATCGTGCTTAAATCGACCACATAGCCGTCATCCTGGCTTTTATTTCCGGCTCCCAGCCATAATCCTGTCACGGTCAAGGTACCAAGCACCAGCACGGTGGATGCCGCCATTACAATTTTTTCTTTGGAAAAGGCTCCTCTTCTTCTATTCCGCCTCATATCTTTTTCCTTCCTTTCCTGTATCACTTTCTTAAACAATTCACATAACCAGCGATGTATCTTTAGCAACTAGTCTTTCCGTAAATTACAAGTTTATACAATGGTTGGAAGGAAAATGGACAGAAGAAAATAAAAACCGGCAGAATAAAACCTCCTGTCTTATCCTGCCGGTTCTTTTAAGAAACCGTTATGAAATCGTTATTATTTTGTAACTATTCAGAGCCATGCAAATTATGACAATATGGACGTCGAATGCTTGCATTCGTAAGGACATTTGACATAATTTATATGGCGAAGTAACCTCAATGAGTAAAACTTGAGCTGCGTTAGCAGCGGTTTTACGAATGAGGTCTGAATAGTTATTATTTTTATGTAACAAAAGGTGCCGGTCCTGGTCTACACGGCCTGTTCGTGCTTGGCAAGGTCCACATGCTGGATCGAGCCGGCATTTCCATCCTCAAACAGGAAAAATCCTGTACTGCGGATCACTGCATTCGTCTCATTATTTTCATTGGTTAATGAGTACTGCGTTCCGGTGTGTGCAAGGCCGATCGCTCCCACTCCCTTTTCCTTCAGGGAATAAAGGTGCGGCTGTCCATTCTCATCCATGCACCAGATTTTCAGCCTGTCGAAAATTTCATCATTTTCATCAATGAATCCGTTTCCATCGGAATCAAATTTAGCAAGGTCTGCGAAACCATTACCGGACTGTGTGCCGAAAAGCTCGGATCCATCGTTGATAATACCGTCACCGTTTTGATCAAGCGCAAGAAATCCGCTTCCGGAAATCAATTTACTGATTTCATCCTCTACGCCATCACAGTCAATATCGAAGAAAAAGGTCTGGTCAGACACCTGTGCCACATTTCCCTCAAGATTAATCACAAGAGGATCACAAAGTGTAAGCTGTTCAAAGTCAATCTCTTCCTCGTAGTATTCCATGAAGCTGCGGCTCATATTCAGATTGAGATGGAAGTCAATCTCTCTTCCGTCCTCGGTCTTTACCGTGCCTTTGGTTGTAAAGGATGTACTTTCGGACTCTTCAAAATAGTACCGGTTCGTGAGACGGACACTGTTCACCGTGACAAGCTGCGGCTGCAATGTGGTTACTCCCGGCTGCTGCGTATTTCCCGTCTGTTCAGTCGTCTCGAAGCTGTCTGCCTTGTACTTATCCGGGAAGAAAATCTGCATCAGATACCGCAGACAGGATTCCCGGAGCTGCCGCATCTGTTCACGGATATCATCCATATCGGAGATCGCCTGACTGTTCAGCCGCGTATTCGTCATACGTCCCTGAATATCCGCAAGAAATTCGTTCCCGACACCTTTCTTGTCCTTACTTTGCTCTGCATTTTCACCATCGGTCTGCAGAAAACCGCCAAACAGAGTTCCGGATCCATCCATAATGCTCTGCTTACCACTAAATCTTGTTAAACGACTCATCCGTGCGTGTGTTGCCGAATAAGTTCTTTCGGATTCCATTCCTATTGTAGCGGAATTGATTCTCATTCATACCTCCTTATAGTATATATAAACAAACCCATTTTTTGCGCGGAAAATGATTTATCTGCCTGCCCCCGAAAGAATAGAGTAGACAAATAAAAACGGACGCTATTTCAGAATCCCTTCTAAAATACCATCCGTGGTCTGTCGTTATTGTGCCATTGGTGCGGCCTACACCAACCGGCCTGTCTGGGAAATCTATTTGATCCCCCTGTTTTTTATATCGGAGAAATTACGGTAATCTTTAGTCTTCCTGGGAACTCCGGATGTGTGCCAGAACCGTAACTCATATCTACAGCCCATATATCATATACTATAACTGTCCGGAATTCCATTTGCAAAATTGTGACAGCACACCAATCGCTGCCAGGCTGATCATATAGTTACTTCGTCATATAAATCTCATATAAATCATGGAATATGTCCTTGCGAATGCAAGCATTCGCCGTACATATTCCATGATTTGCATGGCTCTGAATAGTTACGAAATTATGCTTTATTATGAACTCATAGAAATCAAGAGGAGTTTAAATTGATGAAACATCAAAAATTTTTCCCGGCTCTGTTACAGGGTGCCCTTATTGGCTTAGGTGCGGTACTTCCCGGAATCTCCGGTGGAGTTTTAAGTGTGATCTTTGGCATATATCGTCCCGTTATGGAGCTGCTTGGCGATCCTAAGAAAAACTTCCGTACCCATTTTCCCAAACTGTTTCCTTATCTGCTGGGATATCTCCTCGGCTTTCTTGGCGTTGCCAATGTTCTTGCCTTCTTCTTAAACCGGTATCCGGATCCTTCTGTATGCCTTTTTATCGGTCTGATTATCGGAATGCTGCCCTCGCTCTGGGAAGAAGCCGGAAAAGAGGGACGTTCCAAAGGATCTTATCTTTCCTTTTTCTGTGCGGTCATCTTTATTTTTACGCTGCTGACCGGTCTGCAGCGCTGCGCTATCACCATCGTTCCGGATTTCAAATGGTATCTGTTCTGCGGCTTCTGTCTCGCGTTAAGCATTATTGCACCCGGCATGAGCTTTTCTACGCTCCTTATGCCGCTCGGACTTTATACTCCATTCATTGACGGAATCGGACACTTATCCACTGCCGTTCTCATCCCCGGTGGAATCGGTGCCGGAATTACCATTCTCGTCCTCTCCCGCCTCATCAATTCCTTATTCGAAAAGCATTACTCTATTGCCTTTCACGCCATTGTCGGAATTGTTATGGCCGCAACCGCCATGATCATCCCCTTTGACAGCTTCACTACGTCGTTAAAAAGCTGCCTCATCAATCTACTGTGTTTAGCCGTCGGAGGCATTGTGTCTGTGTGGATGGCGAAGTTTCAGGAGGGAAAGGGATGATGATCTTTCCGCTGGTACTTTATTATTATTCCAGCCTATGTATTTCTTCCTGTAGTTCTTTGAGAAACGCAAGTATCTCTTCAAATTCCGGTATGTTCCCATATATCATATTCTTCATTGCCTGATAGTCCTCCTGCAAAGCATTAAGTATCGTTTTTCTTGGCAGAAGTTCGATACTGCTTAATGTTGCCGTTTCATAATGAGCACCCTTGGCATAATAAAACTTTTGCTTAAAGGCAATATCTTTTTCAAGTAATTCTTTTCTTTTAAATGCGCTTTCCTTTACCCATGAATTGCCCAGATTATATACATCATATAAATGCCTTGCATATCTGGCAGGCAATGCTTTTCCTTCCGGGAAATTTGCAATTTTATGTAATATAGTGAGTTTTTCCCAGAAAGTTCTTTCAACATCAATGGTCAGAACCGAGGTCTCTTTTTGCAAAAATATATCCGGATATTTTTCAGCTGCAAACGGAGTTACTGTTGTCTCATGAGACGGCATCCATTCTGCCAATGGTCCAATTTCCAGTCTTACACAGGAACGCAGATACTCTGCTTCAAATATTTGTGGATAATAAAAATTTACCACCATCTCATCCTCTGTATCAGTTGAAATCCATTCTCCCTCCCCCAGTTTTTCCTTCATTTCTACATTCAACTGGGGAATCAATTCCTCTTTATAAAATTTAGCTGCTTCTGAATTAATTTGTTTGTTGAATAAATCCTGCTTGGTTTTCGACCTTTCTTCCCAAGGATTTACCTCAGCATTAATAATTTTTCTCCAATCCAGAATCAAATCTATATCTTCGGAAAATCTTTCAATAACATGGTATGATTTAGATAAACTTGTACCACCTTTGAAAACAAATGCATTCTTATACTTACAATCGTGAAACAGATGATCCAGCATAAAACACACCCAAAAGTCTTTCTCTACTACATTAGGCTGCATTCCCATCGAAATTGCAGCAGCATGAAACAATTCTGTTCTATCCTTTATCTGTAACTTAGCAACTTCTTTCATTATTCAGCACACACCTTTTTGATTACTGTATATATCCATTCACTTACACCTGTTGCTTCCTTTAACATCTTTTTCTTCGCTTCTTCAGGCAATCTGTTCCTCAAACTCACGATAACATCATCATCAATCCTCTCTTTTCCCAATGTCTTTAATGCCTCAACAACCAAAGTTGTTGTCTCAGACATAAATGAAATCTCTCTATTTGCACGGTGCTTATAGGACAAGGTAATATTATCCCACGAAAATTTTCTATATGGTCCATCACTGATATAGGACCAGACAACCGGAACCTGTGTGGATAACCTCAGCTTATTTAATGCTACATCTCCGCATGGCGCAATGGTCCAATGAAAACTTCTGGCAATAGCATATGCTACCGCATCCGGATTTACAGGAATATACTCCTTAAGCAGCTTACTATATACTGGTTTTTCGTACACCCCGGCTATAACTCTTCGTATATTCTTTTTCTCAACTTGTCTTCCCAAACATTTTCTTACAGTTGTTGTTGTCGCAATATCCGTAAAATCTGATGTAAGAAAAACCGTTCCCGGTTCAGCCAATTCTATTCTCTTCTTTATTTCTGTATAAATACCACTTTCCATAAAATCACGCCCCTTATTTTGTCACGATTATTGTACATTTTTCGTGACATTTTTTCAACTGTTTTTATTTTGATTTTAATAATAATTTATTCAACGATCATGCTATTTCACTAGTTCCACCGGTAAACAAAAGCTGCATTTCCATCCATATGACAGAAACACAGCTTTCTATTTTTCTTTATTGATCTCTTCTAATCGATTCCAATTTAAAAATACGATTATTTTGCGACCACGGTAAGTCCAAGCTTCGCAGCTACACCAAAGTATCCATACATGGTCTCTTCATCCGTTAAAACAGGAGTGAAGTCTGTTCCTGCCGGGAAGGTCAGTTCATACTTCGCATTCTGATACTCGAAGTTGACGGTTATTGTCACATCGCTTCTTTCAGACATCTTCTTTAACAGATAATCACTGATCGTATAAAGCTTTCCGGAATCATAAGTAACCATTCCATTTGCCGGAGCATCCTTCACCTTTCCGTAAAAGTCCTTGACTGCTGCCACGCTTGCCGGAATCGGATGAGATTCCTGTACGGCTCCACACTCAACACACTTATATTCCTCAAGGCCATCCATTCCAACTTCCGGATCAATGGTGGTTACCCATTGAAAATTGCAGGTGTGGGCTGGTGCAAAGTTACGTTCGTGGGATGGTGCAACCACGTCTTCGGAAGAAACTGGAATATCAATACCAGAAACAGTGACTTTAAAAACCGTAGTGATAACTTGTTTTCCACCCTCTCCAAGCGGTTTAATTGGCAAGTCAGTACTCTGCAAATGATATTCAATACTTGCATTTGAATAACCCATAGCGTCTGCATCTGAAAAGAAAAAAGCATAAGTATACCGCGTATCTTTTCCCGAAGAAGAGTCATTTAACTTTTCATGTTTACTTTCAAGATATTTACTACCAGCCTAAAAATCATAACGTTGTTCAAAGCTGTACGTATTATTATCCGGAATGGTAATATTCGCAAATTCAAAACAATCACCCGGTTGATATGTTTTTGTCTTTGCGATCTCTATTTGCTTTGGATCCATCACATCAAAGACATAACTAATCGCCGCCCTCACATCCAGCTTCATTCCGGCAAATATACCTGCCACCATCATCAACGACAGCATCACTGCCATGATTCTTTTTCCAATTCTCATTGTACTACTCTTCATCCTTTCTATCCTCCATAAATTCAATATGTACTTTTCATATTCCAACATCTGTAATTCTACACGATTTCTTCTTAATTTTGGACGAACTTACATGAACTACAGAAAAATCGACATGAATTACAAAAAGGATAAAATCTCGCTGCAAGCCGCGTCCAAACCAATAAATGCCGGAACCGTTACTAAAAGATGTAACGTCAATACATTTTCAGGCTAACTACTTCGTCACAACCGTAAGTCCAAGCTTCGCAGCTACACCAAAGTATCCGTACATGGTCTCTTCGTCCGTTAAAACAGGAGTGTAATCTGTTCCTGCCGGGAAAGTCAATTCATATTTTGCATTCTGATACTCGAAATTGATCGTCACAGCCACATCACTTCTCTCAGACATCTTCTTTAATAGATAATCACTGATCGTATAAAGTTTTCCGGAATCATAGGTAACCGTTCCATTTGCCGGAGCATCCTTCACCTTTCCGTAAAAGTCTTTGACTGCTGCCACACTTGCCGGGATCGGGTGAGATTCCTGTACGGCTCCACACTCAACACACTTATATTCCTCCAGACCATCCATTCCAACTTCCGGATCAATGGTGGTTACCCATTGGAAGTTGCAGGTGTGGGAATCGGAGATTACAGGCGCAGGAGTCTCTGCATTCTCTTCTTCAAAGGTGGTCTGGCTAAGTATTACGCAAATTGCTGAATTATTGTACCAAGAAGCCGCCTCCTTTCCCCAGTTTACCAAAAATGTATTATAAAATTTACCCTCTATGTTCAAAATCGGTAATACATATCTATATCGTATCTTACCATCCGGTTCTTTATGCGTTGTTTTTTCTGTTATCTTCCTACTGCCATTACCATACCTAATTATGAAAACCTTTTCAGTATCCAATGTCTGCGGAACCTCTATAACATCCCCGTTATAAAGAACCGTGCCATCCTTTAAGTCTTCAATTTTGTATACTTTTCCCTCTCTCGCCTCTGCATCCAGCTTCATCCCGGAAAAGATTCCAAATACCATTACAAATGACAGCAGGGCTGCCATAATTCTTTTTCCTGTTCTTATCTTTGTTCTATCCTTCATTCTGTTGCTCTCCTCTTCACAAATTTGTTTTCCTCTTTCTTTCCTGGTTCAAGCCTGGCAAGAGAAAATTCAAAGTGCATTGCCAGTTCCCTGAACAGCTCCTGCATGACCTGTTCGGAAATTGATCGGATATCCAGTCTCCCCACAAACTGAACAATCTGTTCCGTCTCGTACTCCGGAACGTTGTACACCTTCAAACTCATCATAAGGAATAACCGCAGCTTCTTCTCCAGTGTCAGTTCTTCATCACAAGGATATGCCATATAGCCACGCATCATGCTTGCAGATCCGATTTCCATATCATAAAAATCACGACTGCTAAAACCCGGCAGGTAGGATCCGAAAATCCGTTGCAGCTCCTTCGCTGTTTCCCGGAAAATATATTCTGATGCCTCTTTCTGCGTATAAGCCTCCAGATAGATCTCCCTCAGATTCTCATTGAGCTCCGTCAGCGTGATCTGGATTGCCGTCTCTACCGCATAAACATATACGGGTGGCAGCTTCTCTCCCGTAATCCGTCTCGCTGCGCCAAACTGACTGCTGAACATGAACTCTACCAGTTCATTTAAAACACCATCCTTTGCCCGGAAAATGTTCTGAAAGGAACTGTAGGAAACATCCGCTTTTTCAATAATTTCAGCCAATGTTGTTTTCTTGTAGCCCTTTTCCAGAAAAAGCCGGACACAGACTGTCAGAATACGTTTTTTTGCCGGAAGGCTGACACTTGTAAGTGCGATAGGAATCACTCCTTTTCATTTTGGTGTGTACACCAAAATAATAGCATAGATATCCCTAAATGACAATAGGACCTGCAGACCATGAGATATTTTACAAGCCCTGTCGGGCTCATCCTCTTACAAGCCCCGTCCGACTCGAGCCCTGTCGGGCTCTCGTGGTTCGGCTGGCGCCGAATAAAATAAAAGAGCAGCACATCAGAAAGCAAGCTTTCGATGTGTTGCTCCTTCATTTTACAGGGCTTGTAGCTAGATCCTGTTGTAGTTAATCAGACATCCCTTCAGGATGATCTGGCGTTCTTCGTCTGTAAGTTCTCCAAGGCGGAGCGTGAATTCGTGGAGTCCGTCTTCGGCAACCTTGTAGGCTTTGATCATATCTGCCTTGGTTTCAACAGCGGTACGGATTCCCGGGAAGAACAGGTAATCGAGATTCTTGAACGGAAGCTCTCCTTCTTCGATCAGGAACGGTAACATCCCCCAGTTGATGAGGTTGGAACGGTAACGCTTGGTTGCATATTCGTTGGCAATGTTGGCCCAGCCGCCAAGTACCTTCTGGCAGGAGGCCGCCTGCTCTCTGGCAGATCCGTCTCCCGGCTTTACTGCAAAGATGGTAGAACCGAAGCCGATATTGCTATGGTTCACATCCGGATAAGACTTCTTGATCGTCTCAATTACCGGCTTTAATTCCGGCTTTGCTTCTGCAGCGCATTTTCCTTCCATTAATGCTTTCTGTGCTACCTGGATATCCTTGGCAAGTCCTACATAGGCAGGATCCTTACGGGAAAGTGTGAATTCCGCAAGTCCTAACGGATTGGAACGGTAGGAGGAGGTTTCTCCGGAAGGAATGAGTTCATCTGTCGTGGTAACCGGATCATGGATCTCGGATACAACACGAAGGACGAGGTTTTCCGGAAGTGCGGTCATCTCCGGCCAGTCCTTGATGTTGGGGCCAAAGTGGATCTCAACACCGGGATCTGCCACTCCCTTTGAATCAAACACTCTATTTGCATAAATATTGGAATCAAAATGATACTTGTATTTGCCAATTGTTCCGTCAAAATCCGTTGCAGGAGTAAGAACCCCCTTATTTGCTGCCGTTGCGGCAATGGATCTGGCATCCATCAGGGCAACCGATGCAATCTGTCCATTCTGCAGCTTCGAGCCCTCACGGTTCGGGAAGTTTCTTGTAGAATGACGGATACTGAATGCATTGTTTGCCGGAGTATCGCCTGCACCAAAGCAGGGTCCGCAGAATGCAGTCTTTAACACGGCTCCGGTCTCCAGCAAGGCTGCTGCACATCCGTTCTTAATCAGTTCCATATAAACCGGCATGGACGCAGGATATACACTTAATGTAAATTCATCAGATCCTATGTAGGAGCCTCTCATAATATCTGCCGCTGCGCAGATATTTTCAAAGCCGCCACCGGCACATCCGGCGATGATTCCCTGATCTACCATGAATTTACCGTTTACGACCTTGTCCTTTAAGGTATAAGGTACGGCATTGTCGAGGGAAACTGCTGCACGCTTCTCTACATCATTCAAAATATCCTGAAGATTTGCATTCAGCTCTTCAATCGTATAGGTATTGCTCGGATGGAACGGCATTGCAATCATCGGCCTGATGCCTGCAAGGTCAATCGTAATCATTCCATCGTAATAGGTTACTTCACCCGGATTTAATTCTTTATAATCTTCACTTCTTCCATGAATCTCATAGAATTCCTTAATGGTATCATCGGTTCTCCAGATGGAGGAAAGGCAGGTTGTCTCTGTTGTCATAACATCAATTCCGATACGGAAATCAGCGCTTAAGAATGAAACACCAGGGCCGACAAATTCCATAACTTTATTCTTTACATAGCCGTTGGCAAAAACAGCTCCGATAATCGCAAGTGCCACGTCCTGGGGTCCAACACCCTTTACCGGCTCTCCGGTCAGATAAACACCAACCACTCCCGGCATATTGATATCATAGGTCTGGTTCAAAAGCTGCTTTACAAGCTCCGGGCCACCTTCGCCCATTGCCATGGTTCCAAGTGCTCCGTAACGGGTATGGGAATCGGATCCAAGGATCATTCTGCCGCCGCCTGCAAGCATTTCTCTCGCGAACTGGTGAATTACAGCCTGATGAGGCGGTACATAAACGCCGCCGTACTTTTTGGCACAGGTAAGACCAAACATGTGGTCATCCTCATTAATGGTTCCTCCTACTGCACAAAGGGAATTATGACAGTTGGTAAGAACATATGGTATCGGGAACTTCTCAAGCCCTGAGGCACGTGCAGTCTGAATAATTCCCACAAATGTAATGTCATGGCTGGTCAGCTTGTCGAACTTAATCTTCAGCTTATCCATATTTCCTGACGTATTGTGATTTTCAAGAATTCCGTATGCAATCGTTTCCTTCTTCGCCTGCTCTTTGGAAATCTCTTTGCCTGTCTTTGCCTTGATCTGTGCTTCCACTTCCGGTGAATCGGGAATGATTTCGGTTCCGTGAAGCAGGTAAGCGCCACCTTCCAATAAAGATACCATTTCTTTCCTCCTGTAATGGCATGATCTGCTCTCTGTCCTGAGCTTCATGCGTGATCCATATAATACTTTGCGGTAACTGCATTTCAGACTGTCGCAGTTCTTTTCGTCTGCATTACTTTACCTTATTGTAGTTCCCATGAAATAGATTATACATAATCTGCCGTCACAAAACAACTGATTTTACAGTATAATAAAAGCAAATTACTGTGCACATAGCAAAACCACAGCATATTGCTGTGGTTTTGCTAATTCTTTTCGCTTCATATATCATCTACTGGTCTATTTTCCCAAATTTTTTAAATAAGCCGTATACTGATCAAGAAATTCCTGTTGTACCTTTTCCAGACCGGCTGTTTTACATTTCTCGTTCAGCTCATTAATAGTTCCCTGAACGTCATCTACAAGTCCAAGTTCCAGCATAGGTACGTACTGTGAGCATACTTCATTCATTGCAGCAAGTTCACTCTTTACAGCCGTATCATCAAAGATAAATCCACTTGTTATCTCACTGATCGCATCTCCCATAAGCTGCTGACGGATTTCACTCTGCGTGGTTCCGGCTTCTCCCTGAATTCTTTCCAGTAAATCATTTTTTAATCCCCAGGAAATCGGTGCATTTCCCACAGTATAATTTGCCTGATCTGTTCCTAAGGTATAAGTTGTATCACTCGTTGCATTATAAGTAGATCCATCAATACCATATCTGGCAATATCATAGCACTCTTTATCAAATTTCAATACATCAAGAACCATCATTGCTCTTTCCTGATTTTCTGACACTGCCGGGATTGCAAATCCATCACCGGTATATACACCCTTTACATGAACTACACCGGGTGTAACATTAACCAGTTCTGCTTTCCATTCCGGATGTTCAGAATCCACTACATTTTTAGCAGACTCACATGTATCTAAATTCCAAAACAAAGCTGCGCTTGTACCGTTTTCAAAAGCATCCAACGGAGAAGTCGTATTTGATACTGCATTCTTTGACCAGAATCCCTGATCGGCCCATTCTTTCATCATCGTACAGAAATCCAGATATTCCTGTGTTCCATACTGCCATACTACATCATCCACCGTAGGATCCGTGCCTTTGTAGAAATAACCAAAGTACTTGCCGCTTCCACAACTCATCGGAACCAGATTGTTTCTGCTCTGGAATAAGTTCATGGATATTTCAACGCCATCACCTGCTGCCGCATAAGGATAAATACCATCCTCATTTTCTGCCACTGCCTTGAAGTACTCCTCCAGTTTTTCCACACTGTTGATCTCACCGATGTTGTATTTTTCTTTCAGATCACCACGGATCAGAACCGGCATTGCATTGTTTACATACGGACTGTTTTTCGGAATCATATAACAGGCGCCATCAATTTTTGCCTGCTCAAAAGCCATGGAATCTTCTCCAGCATAGGTCTGCGGCATATACTGCTGTAAAAGATCGTTTGTAATTTCAACAAACGCTCCCTTGGTTGCTTCTTCATTATAAAAAGCCCAGGTAGATGTATAAATCAGATCAATGTTCTCACCACTTGCCAAAAGCAGGGAATATTTTTGAGTATAATCACTCAAAGCAATGTAATTGATAGTCAGAGATGTATTCAGTTTTTCCTCCAGTTTTTCGTTCAAAGCAGTCTGAACCGCATCTGCAGCAACCGGTTCATCACCAATCACATACATAACAAGATCTTTATGCTCTGAAATATCATTACCATAATACCCTTCTGTTTCACTTCCGGCAGTTGTTCCATCCTCTGTTGTTTCTTCCTGAACATTACTACTCTGACTGCCTTCTGTGTTGGTACTTTCCTCTGTTTGGGTAGTAGTATTACTGCCGCATCCGGACAGAATACCCATCATCATCGTTACACTAAGTAATATCGCTATTGCCTTTCTTTTCATATCATGTCTCCCTTCTTTATTTTCACAGGACTGTTAACCTTTAACAGCACCCAATGTGATTCCTTTCACAAAATATTTCTGTACAAATGGATAAAGTAAAATAATAGGTCCCGTTGCAACCACCGTCAGTGCCATCTTCGTTGACTCAATCGGCATGGAACTGACAGAAACCGTTGTCTGACTTGCAATCTCCCGCAACGCCTTAATACTTCCCATAAGCTGATATAATAAATACTGCAGATTCATAAGATCATTTTTATCAATAAACAGCATGCACATATACCAGTCATTCCAATACGTCAGTGCCGTAAACAGTCCGATGGTTGCGACTACCGGCTTGGACAACGGAAGAATCAGTTTTACAAAAATTTTAAAATCTCCTGCTCCGTCTATTTTCGCGGATTCTGTTATCTCCATGGGAATTCCGCCCATGAATCCTTTTACCAGGATAATATGCCATACAGAAACTATCGTCGGTACAATCAGTGCCCAGATGGTATTCTTTAAATGCAGATACTTTACACACAGGATATACCAGGGAACCAATCCGCCTGAAAACAATGTTGTGAAGAAAAAGTAAAAGGAAAATATATTTCTCCACTTGAAATCCTTCCTCTGTAATACGTATCCCGTCATTGCATTGATAAACACACTGACTGCGGTTCCAACAACGGTTACAAATATGGTTACCAGATAGGCTTTTAATATTTTTCCCGGGTTTTGGAAAATAAGCTGATATGCTGCCAGCGAAAAATCCTCAGGCCATAAAACGTAACCATTTTTAATAATGTAATTTTCGCTGGTAAAGGATGATGCAATGATCAGCAGAAACGGAATCACACAAATGATTCCAAAAATTGCAATCAATGGATATCCGATTCCTTTAAAAAGGAGCACATCTTTTCCCATCTTTTTACTTTTCATGTCATCACTCCTTTAAAATAATGCATAGTCCGAATTTATTTTCCGAATTATTCCATTTACCACCATGATGGTTACAAAGCACAGAATGGATTGATAAAAACCGGCCGCAGCCGCCATCCCTATATCCGAGGTTTCCAAAAGGGATCGGAACACAAACGTATCAATCACATCCGTAGAGTCATACAAGGCACCGTTCTTTCCAATCAGCTGATAGAACAGATCTAAGTTTCCCCTGAAAATTTTGCTCACATCAAGCAGCACCATGGTAATGATCGTCGGTCTGATCGCCGGGAGTGTAACATAATGGATTCTCTGAAAGATGTTTGCCCCATCGATCTGGGCGGACTCATGAAGCTGGGTATCCACGCCGGTCACGGCTGCCATATATACCACCATGCTGTATCCCACACTTTTCCAGGCATTAAACAATACAATCAACACTCGCCACGCCGGTCCATCTGCATAAAGGTTAATCGGTTCCATCCCCAACGTCTTCAGTACACCGTTTACAACACCATTCTCGTAGTTCAGCAGATTATATGCAATCGTTCCGACAATAACCCATGATACAAAATATGGAAGAAAAATAGAGGATTGCGTCACTTTCTTGAACTTCTTTCCTCTTGCTTCACTTAAAATAACTGCAAAAAGTACTGCCAGAAAGGTATTCACCGCAATGAAACACAAATTATATGAAAATGTATTTGCAGTTACTGCAAATGCTTTTCCCGACATAAAAAAGAATCTGAAATTGTCAAAAATTCCTGTAACCCATGGACTTCCCCAGATTCCATCCCTGTAGTTGTATTGTTTAAAAGCCAGCACCATTCCACCCATAGGCAGATATGCAAAAATAAAGATAATAATCACTGCAGGAGCAAGCATCAGAAGCAGCGTTCTGCTCTTCTTCAATTCCTTTAGAAATTCCTTCATATGGGCTTTCATCTCCTTTCTGACTTCATCTTAGCATCTCACCTGTACAATGAAAATCAGATATTCTTTTAATAAATAGCACAATCTTTTTGGTTTATTGAACCCCATTTTTCCCTATGCTATACTATGTTCACGCTTAATATTAAGGTAGCTTTTGGCCAAAGGAGGTCTTCCGATGAAATTATTGCTAGTTGATGATGAACCCTATACCCGTGAAGGAATCTTATCCATTATTGCTTTTGATAAACTGGGAATTGACGAGGTTTTTTCTGCTGAAGATGGACTTTCCGGGCTTGCCATGGCAAAAGAATATCAGCCGGATATTATCCTGACCGATGTACGTATGCCACATTTAGACGGGATCTCCATGTCCTATCAGATCCGCGAATTTCTTCCCGGCTGCTGTATTATTTTTATGAGTGGATTTGCAGAAAAAGATTATTTGAAGTCCGCAATCAAACTCTCTGCCATTAACTATATTGAAAAACCGTTTTCGCCCGAAGAACTCGAGACCACCCTGCAGCTTGCTGTCAGTAAGTGCAATCAGGAAAAGGAGCAGCTCCATTCTTCCACACAGCTCAGCCATACCCTGAACTTAAGTCTTCCAGCGATTCGAAACCGAATCGCTCTTACTGTTCTGCGTCCTGTGCATGACCATGCACGTGCAGAGCTCTCTACTTATCTGCAGCTTATATATCCATCTTTTCACGCCGGCGGACGGTGGATCAGCTTTCTGATCATGCTGCTCCCCGAATCGGAATACAGCCTTGACAGTCTGCAGACCCTTTTAGAAGACAGACTGTCTCTTTCTTCCTTTAACTATCACTTTATCGGCATGAAAAACGAGAATGTTCTTGTTGTCCATATTGGTCTGTCCGATCCGGACTATCAGGACATTCCCGTTTCTGAAATCGAAAATACCTGTTATACCCTACGCGATATTTTAGTGACAGCCTGTCACTTCATTCTGGCCACCGGACAACCGGTTTCCTCCTTTTATGATCTGTATGAATCCTACCAGACTGCCTCCATCAGCCTGCAGCGTGGCTTTTTCAAGAAAAAGGACTCGATTATCTTTTATAGTAAAGCAACGTCAGAATCTGTCTACCTGTTGGACGGAACGAAACTGATTCCTTTTGAAAAGGCTTTAAAATCCCATGATAAAGCTGCCGCCTTAGCCTGGCTGTGCAGTCTGACTACCGAGCTCTCCCACTATAGCAGTACTCCCGTCAGTACCTGTAAAAGTTTCTTTGCCCAGGCTGCCATCTGCTTATACGAATTGGATCACATGAGCAAAATTCATGCTTTTCCCGATGTATCATCTCCTATGGAAATTCAGGATACCATTTGGAATATGTCTTTTTTATCAGACATTGAGGATTATATTTTTCAGAAGCTGGAAGATTATTTTTCAATTAACAATGAGCAGTATACGCAAAACCCGATTGCCTATCAGATCAAAGATTATATAGAGCAGCATTACACAGAGGAATCCCTTTCTCTTACCGTACTTTCCGAGCATTTCAGCATTAGTGAATCCTATCTGTGTGTCATTTTTAAGAAGACCTTTGATATTACAATTAACCAATATATCATCAATCTCCGTATGTCAAAGGCCAAGCAGTACCTCCTGGAAAGCAACCGGAAAATCAAGGAAATTTCTGAATTGGTCGGTTATCGTGACTGCAATTATTTTATACGGCTTTTTAAGAAGACCTATCATATTACGCCATCAGACTTCAGATAAATTGAGGGAGACATTATGAAATTATACAACCGTCTTATATCCATTTTTAACAACTTTAGCCTTCAGAAAAAAATTTTTTATTCCTATTTTTTTCTCTGTTTTTTGCTGATTTCCATTCTGTCTGTTTCGATCTGTACTTTTACCGCTTCCTCTCTTCGTAAGAGAAACACGTTTTCGCTTCAGCAGAACTTTAATCAGGCTGTTTCTTATCTGTCCTACAAATTAGACGGTATCAGTTCCACCAGTGATATGTTAATTTACAACATATCACTGAATTCCATACTGAATCAGACCGCAAGCACTTACAGTTCCAGCCAGCAGGTGAATGATTCCAAGGAAATCCTTCACCTGCTCAAAAACATACAGGAAAACGATGACATTACCCAGGCCCGGATCTACGTCCCCGATAACCTCAGCTATTCCGATAACGGGGTCAATATCTGCCCACTTTCCCAGGCAGAGTCTTCTCTTTGGTGGGATCCTCTCTTTGTCAAAAAGGGGCTTCATCTGTTTGTCGGACAGCAGGATCTGGAAGACCATCCTTACCGCTCCTCAGATGGAATCGCGCTGCTTCGTGCCATGTACAAACAAAACGACTACAATACACTTGCCTTCATTGTCCGTCTGGATGTTCCGATAAAAACCATCGAAGAGATCCTGAACTCTGCAAATTTTACGAATGACAGTACAACCTTTTTAATAGACTCTGAACACCATATTATTGCAAATTCCGATCATCCCGACGAAAATCTGCTTCAGGCTTCTTCTAATATGGTTGTTCCTTTTTCCGGACTTTCCGAAAATACTGTTACCAAGGTTTCCCTTTCTTCCGGAACATACATGGCTCTCCAGGCCGGTCTTTCTCAATCGGACTGGAAAATCATTACCTTCGTTCCCTATAACTCCTTCAATATTGCAATTCTGACGATAATCCGCTCCATCCTGCTGGTGTCCGTACTGTTGCTTTTCCTTGCTGCCATACTTTCCAAGCCAATTGCACATACCATCACCAAAAGAATTGATCATCTTTGCGATTCTATGTCCGAAGCGAGAAAAGGGGTTCTTATGCCGGTCAGCGGAACCATTTATCAGGATGAGATCGGTTCCCTTTACGAAAACTATAACTTTATGATCGACCGCATCAATCAGCTTCTTGCCGAAAATTATCAGATCGGTACGGAACTGAAGAGTGCAGAATACAAAGCCCTGCAATCTCAGATTAATCCACATTTTTTGTACAATACACTTGATATGATCGGATGGCTCTCCTATCAGAACAAGACAGATGAAATCAATTCTGTTGTTTATGCACTGGCAAGATTTTACAAGCTTTCTCTCGCAAAGGGAAAATACATTGTTCCCTTATCCGACGAACTGGATCACGTCAGTTATTATATCAAAATTCAGGAAATGCGTTTTCACGGAAGTATCCGGTATGAGTTGAATGTTGATCCCGAATTACTATCGTATTCCATTCCCAAAATTACACTTCAGCCCATTGTCGAAAATGCTATTTTCCATGGTATTCTTGAAAAAGCCTCCAAAAATGGCTGTATTCGCATTTCCGGTCTTTCCAAAGGTGCCAACTATGAGCTTATCATTTCCGACGATGGAATTGGTATGGATTCCGAAAAACTCTCTGAGCTCAACAGTGCTGACATCCAGGATCCGGACTCCTCTTCCGGAAGTCATTACGGTCTGAAAAATATTGACCACCGGATCCGTCTGCTTTACGGAAATGATTATGGTCTTTCCTTTGAAAGTGAACCCATGCAGGGCACCCATGTCCACATTCTTTTACCTAAGCTTCACGTAGATGAAGTCATGCAATAATGGGATTTTTTTTTGAAATACTGGACTATCTTTTCAGCTTTCCTCCAACCTATTTACTCGCTTTCTCTCCCATTTTATAATGCAGAAAAGGAGGAATGTGATTATGGCTCAATGGATGAAAGCAACCGACTATCACCTCATGAACACCGGCGTAACTTTTGAAAGTGCTTCAAAAGATCTGAAGGATTTATTCGACCGTTGTGAATATTACTGTAAAAAGAATTTAGCTGTTTTTACAGATAAAAAAATACTGCGGGAAGGGTCCGATTATGACGGTGTCTGGCTTGAAACGCAGCCCATGGGCGGAGAAATGTATGCCAAGCGCGATATGGAAGCAGCTCTGAATAATCAGCTTATTTTTATGGAAAACCAGCGGAAAAGCGGACGTCTTCCGGGTATGATCAAATATCAGGAGCCTTTTCTTTTGCAGGTTTCCTATGACTGGCTTCAAGGCTTTTGTTTCCCGGTGCCGGCATTTAAAATGTATTTTCTGATTGATCGCGACCCAAATTATCTGGCTCTGCTTTATAAGTGTCTGAAATCGTATGACGAATATCTGTGGAAATATCGGGACAGTGACAACGACGGCTGTCTCGAAACCTGGTGCACCTGGGATACCGGCGAGGACAATTCCATGCGCTTTACCAAATATGGAGTTCCCGATGGAGGATTCGGCGGCGAAGATGCTCCATCCGGGATCGGAAAACTTCCTTTTGCTTCCATGGATCTGATGTCCTATTCCTGTCAGTGCCGTGAGGTACTGGGATCCATTTCCGACCATCTTCAGAACGGCGAAGGAGATTATTGGCGCAAACAAGCCGCCAAAGTCCGGGAAAAGCTGCATGATTATCTGTGGATAGAAGAAAAACATGCCTGCTATGACAAAGACTGTGATCACCAGATCATGCCGGTACTTATTCATAACAATTTACGTTGCATGTATTATGGATCGTTTTCCCAGGAAATGGCTGATTCCTTCATCCGGCATCATCTGTTAAACCCAGATGAATTCTGGACCTATGTTCCACTTCCCTCTATTGCGGTAAACGATCCATGCTTTACCAACATCAATTTTAACAATTGGGGCGGTCAGCCACAGGGACTTACTTATCAGCGTGCTATTCAGGCTCTGGAACAATATGGTCATGTAGCCGAGATCCGTCTGCTTGGAAAGAAATGGCTGAACCTGCTGATGAAGACCGGGCGGCTCGTCCAGCAATATGATCCTTTCGATGGAACCCCCTGCGTTACAAGATCCGAGGGACTTGCACCGGAAGGCGCAGAAACCGAACGCTATAAGGATGTTACTACCCTTGGTCCCGACGGCTATGGTCCAACGATTCTGGCTGCCCTGGAATATTATTCGCTCCTGTGCGGCGTCAATATTGCCTACGAGCAGGTTCGCTGGTCCTGTGTGAGTGATTTTCCGGAATTTGCTTACTGCCAGACCATGTACGGACATGATTACCGGCTTACCGGTAATGGAAAGCAAATGACCGCTTTCATTGATGGGCAGGAATTGTTTGTCTGTACCTGCGGTGTGCAGATCACAACCGACCTGAACGGCAGACTGCTAAGCATTGATGGCATTGAATCCGAGCCGGTTGCTTTCACACTTAAGCATCATGATACGTGCTATCATTCAGAGATTTCACCCAATGAAGCATTTTCATTCTGTGATCAGGAACTCAGCCCCCTCCGTAAGACCGCTTTTGACTATCCTTATCAGAAAGAAAGGAGCTGATACGATTGAATATTTTAATTATCGGTGGAACCGGCATTATCAGTTCAGCAGTTATGGAGCTGCTTGCAGCACAAAACCACTCCCTTTATATGCTGAATCGCGGTCTGCACAGCCGTTCTTTCCATAAGGCTGTCATTCCGCTTGTCTGTGATATTAACGATGAGAAGAACGTAAAGGAACTGATCCGGGGACTCTTCTTTGATTGTGTGATTGATTTTACCATTCAGTTGCCTTCCGAAATCCGAAGAGACTATGAATATTTTCAAGACAGCATCCGGCAATTTATTTTCATCAGTTCTTCCAGTGTATATCGCCGTCCCCTTTCCTGCTATCAGGTCACGGAAAGTACACCGGTATATAATCCTTATTGGGATTACGCACAAAACAAACTCGCCTGCGAAGAAGAATTGCAAACACTTTACAGAACCTGCAATTTTCCAATGACCATTGTCCGTCCCGGTCACACCTACAACGAAACCTGGCTTCCTCTTTGCATTTCCGGTGCTAAAGGATGTTGGACCGTGATCCGACGGATTCTGGAAGAAAAGCCAACCATTATTCCGGGGGATGGCTCCTCCCTTTGGTCCGTCACGAATCATCGTGATTTTGCCCGTGCCCTGTCCGGTCTGATCGGCAATCCCCAGGCTATTGGAGAAACCGTAAATATTTCCTCTGACGAGGTTCTGACATGGAATCAGATCTATCACACCATTGCAGATACGTTAGGTGTTCCCCTTCATCCATTTTACGTATCCTCCATGTTTCTTGATCAGGCAGGTCCCTATGGCTTGAAACGTTGTCTCACCGGGGAACGTACACAAAGTATTGTGTTTCAGAACGATAAGCTGAAACGGTTATCTCCCGGATTTCGGGCAGAAATTCCATTTGCTGCAGGAATCCGTCAGTCACTCGAATACCTGCTTGCCCACCCGGAGGAACAGATCGAAGATGTTGTATTTGACCAATGGTGCGATGCTCTGGTAGATTCTCTGACGAAGGCTGCAAAAGAATTGAAAGAACAGTTTCCAAACTACGAATAAACGTATAGTCATCTATACAGAAATGAGGTATTTATGCAAGCATTTGATTTTCAAGATGTTACTTTAAATCCCGGTCGTTGGAAGGACGCCCTGGATGAAACGATGAATTTTTATCTGAATATTCCAAATGATAATATTATGAAATATATGCGTGAGAGTGTAGGACGCCCTGCTCCCGGTATTTACTATACCGGCTGGTATCCACAGTCAAAAGGTATTGCCCTGATCGGACAGTGGCTTTCTGCCTACAGCCGTATGTATGCCATTACCGGAAAGGAAGCCTTTCGTGAAAAAGCATTCTTTCTGGCAGATGATTTCTGGGACTGTTACGAGAAGTCCCTGGAAAAGGAACCCTTTTTCTCTTCGCGATCCCATTACAATATTGAAAAGCTGATACGGGCTTACTGTGATCTGCATCTTTACTGCCAATATCCCAATGCAAAGAAATATGCTGAATATCTGGTGCAGCTTTCAGCCCAGCTTACCGAGGATAACTATTTCGGAGATAACTCCACCGAATGGTACACGCTGTCGGAATCCTTCCTCGATGCCTATGAAATCTTCGGAATCGAAGAGGCAAAAGTGCAGGCCAAGCGGTTTGAATATGGCGAATTCTGGGATCTGTTTTATAAAGACAGTGATCCATTTTCCAAACGTCCCGTTGCAGGGCTGTATTCCGAATTCTGCCATGCCTACAGTCACGTGAATTCCTTTAACAGCTGCGCCAAAAATTATGAGGTATCCGGCAATCCCTATTACCTGAAAGCACTTCGAAGCTTCTATCAGTTTATGCAGAAAGAAGAAGTGTTTGCCACCGGCGGATACGGCTCCAACTATGAACATCTAATGCCTAAATACCGGATTATTGATGCTCTCCGAACCGGACACGACAGCTTTGAAACACAGTGTGACAGCTATGCCGCTTACCGCCTGTGCAAATATCTCACCTGCTTTACTTCGGAACCGGCCTATGGAAACTGGGTAGAGTCACTGATCTACAACGCCACCTTATCCACCATTCCCATGACCGAAGACGGAAATGTCATCTACTATTCTGACTACAATATGTACGGTGCAACAAAAAAGAACCGTCAGGACGGATGGACCTGCTGTACCGGAACACGTCCGCTGCTTATGGCTGAATTGCAGCGTCTGATTTATTTTGAAGATCATGACGAATTGTACATTGATCAGTATACCCCTTCCACCCTCACCTGGAAGCGTCAGGGTCAGGAAATCAAGGTTACACAGGAAACCGATTTTCCTTACAATCCTACGGTACAGATCCGCTTACAGACAGCTGCTCCCATAACGTTCAAAATCCATTTCCGCATGCCTGCCTGGCTCTCCGGTGCAATGACGGTACAGCTCAATCAGGAGCCTCTGTCAACAACTGTTGACGCAAATGGCTGGCTTGTAATCGAAAGAGAATGGAACAATGAGGATATCCTGACCGTTACACTTCCTGAAGGCTTATGGATGCATTCTTTTGATCCGCTTTTACAGGGGCCGAATGCTTTCCTGTATGGTCCTCTGGTTCTGGCTGCCGACTATACCGGGAAACAGACACCCAACGACTGGATGGATGTCCGTGAACTGCTCCCCAAGATGTACCCCGTTGAAGATGAACCTCTTCATTTTGCAGTAGCGGGAATCGATACGATCCGCTTCCGTCCTTTCCTGGAATATAAAGAGAATGAGCGCTATTTCCTCTACCATGACACAACAGCCCATGCCACGAATCTGCATAAGGTAAAGCGGGAGATTCCGTAATTTACATGCCGATCTGCAAGGGAGCTAGGCAATTCATGAACTTATATTTAACTCAACAACTGTATTGAACTAAAGTAACTGTACCAATGTTGAACCTCTACGAAATTAGTAGAACATGTAACGCCTCATAGAAAAACGGGAATGATTCATTCCCGTTTTTTCATACACATTTTTATATCTTATTTTTCCGGCTTTTCTCCAGGATCCTCACTCCATATGGTTCCAGCTCCAATACCTCGTCTTCTCCCCACTTCTTTCCAACCCGGATATGCTGTTTTTCTTCCGAATGATTCATTACAAACAGATAATCCTTCTGCCGTCCGTTCCGTATGACGGTTTCGATCTTTTCCTTCCGATTGTAATTCATACCTGCTCTCTGAAGAAGCGCATTCAATATTTTTTTCTGTCCTTCTGCATCCGGATCTGTGCCGATATACCACGCTGTACCTTTTTCAAACGAATGAACGCAAACTGCAGGTTTTCCTTTGTAATACTCGGATCCGTATGTCATAAAACTTTCTGCGCCGTGTAACTGTATCACATCACACCAGTGCTTTCCCAAAGATGATTTTCCATCTTTCATATGAAGAATTACCTCTTTGTTGTCGTAAAGACTATCGTATTCTTCAATCTCAAGTCCCAGCATTTCTCCAAGCCTTCCGGGCAGTGCATATTCATCCATGCATTTATTATTTTTGTCCATGACTCCTGTGCGCATGGTCAGCACCAATGTTCCACCCTCTCCGGTATATCGGATCAGCTTTTCCTCCAGTTCATAGGTCATCAGGTACAGCAAAGGCGCTATAACAATCTGATAATCCGATAAATCATCCTCCGATGACAGAAAATCAACCGTGATATTCCTCTCGTAAAAGTATTCATAATATTTCTGTATTTGTCCGACATAGCTAAGTCCCGGATTCTGAGGCTGATTTTTCAGTGCCCATTCTTCATCGTAAGAAAATAAAATTCCTACCTTTGCTTTCATCGTGATTCCATGGATATCCTGCATGATGGGACTAAGCTCCTGAATGGTATTCCGGATTTCTTCATACCTTCTTCCCGGTACACCATTATGCGGCAGTATTCCATGCCAGAACTGTTCTGTTCCAAACAGACAGGTACGCCACCGGAAATAAACAACCGTGTCCGCTCCATGAGCAACACTCTGCACTGTCCACAGCCTGTTTTGTCCGGGTCTCGGATTTGCTCCAATGATTGCTCCTCCGGTAGGTCCGGATTCCATTTCCATCATCCAGAAATTCTGTTTTTTTAAACTTCTGATGAGATCCATGCAGGCAGCCACCTGATAGGGCTTTTCTCCGGGGGGATCAATGTAATACCCTGTAGGATACTGGTCATTGGATGCAAAATCCAATTTTTCCGCAAGCTTATAATAATCTGTTTTATCATAAAATCCCATCATGTTATGGGTAATCTTCTGATGCGGTGCAATCTGACGAATCAGATCAATCTGAAAATTCTGAAAATCCACTACCAGATCTGAGCAGAACCGTTTAAAGTCCAGCAAAAGAGACGGATTATGTAGCGTTGGCGCCTTTCTCGGAACCGGGATCTGGTCAAACCGGTCATAATCCTGACTCCAGAATCCGGTTCCCCATTCTTTATTCAGACACTCAATGGTGTGATACTTCTTTTGCAGCCATTCCTGAAATGCTTTTCGGCAACTGTCACACATGCAAAGATCCTCATGGCTGTTACCAAGTTCATTATCAATCTGCCAGCCAATGACATAAGGATGGTCTTTAAATCGTTCTGCCATTGCGGTAACAAATCTCCGGATATGCTCCCGATATGTCCGGTTACTCTGGCAGTCATGATGACGTCCTCCAAAGCTCATTCTCTGCCCGTTTGAATTCACCGGAAGAATTTCCGGATTCTGCTCAATGATCCAGGCCGGCGGAGCCGCTGTCGGTGTACCCAATATCGTATAAATTCCGTGCTGCCCCAAAAGATCAGCAGCATCTACCAGCCATTCAAAATCAAATTTTCCCTGTTCCGGTTCCATCTTATGCCATGAGAACTCCCCCATACGTACGACCTGTATTCCCATTTTTTGCATAAGATTCGCATCCTGTTCCCAGCGTTCCCTCGGCCAGTGCTCCGGATAATAATCCACTCCGAACCGGATATTCCGAAAAATATCGTCTATTTTTTTCTGATCCATATTTGCTCCTTTTCTCCTACTTCTCAAACAAAAACTCTTCCGGCAGTTCCACATGAAAATCCTCTGCCAGCTTCCGGAAATCATCCGGCCGGATGGTCTGGCGCTTCTCTTTTTGCATGGAAAGCATTTTCACAAGAATTTCTGCCGATTTTTCAGCCGTATGCATCAATCCGAAGGTCAGATCGAAATCTTCACCGGATGCAAACATGCCATGATGTGCCCATATGACAAGATTGTATTTCTTCATCAGTTCGCTTGTTGCCATCGCAATGTCCTTTCTTCCCGGTACCATCCAGGGAACAACCCCGACTCCCTCCGGAAAGACTACCGGACACTCTGTTGCCATTTCCCAGAGCTCCCGTGTAAAAATTTTATCCTCCAGCGGGAGTACAAAGGTAAGTGCAATAATATTGGTGGTATGCGCATGGTAGATGACTCTGTGTTTTCCTTCCGTGATCTCCATCTTTACAGCATGATTCATAAGATGGGAAGGCAGTTCCGAGGTTGGTCTTCCCCCGTTAACAAGTCCCCAGCATATGCGATAATTCTCTCCCTTGTCATCCAGCTCTATGATACAGATGGAGTCTTCCGGCTTCACGCTCACATTCCGGAAGTACTTTCCGCTCCCTGTTACCAGAAAATACATGCCTGCCAGTGTCGGAACCTGCGCGCCGATCGGGCACCATGCACCCGGTGTAAATTCCTCCTTTACCATCTGAATCTCTTCCGGTTTCATACGGTAAGAAAGATTGCCGCCGTTTCTCTCATGCCAGCCCTGCTGCCATCCATCATCTGCCATTCTGATAAATCCCTGTACAAATTCCGCATCCAAAACCTTCATCTGTCCTGTTCTCCTATCCTGTTTTATTTTCAATCGTTACCTTTTTACCAACACTTCTTTTTCATACTGTTTCACATCTTTGAGCCAGCCAAGGTCGTCTGCGACCTTGCATCTTCTACAATATTCGCCCCAGATTTCTCCAAACGGATAGAGCTTCATCTCTTCCTGCATCGCCATAAGCTCCGTCATTCTGTTCTCATCCTGCAGCTTGCGCAGCATGTCATTCGGCGTACACATAGCCATAAGAAGAGCTTTCTGCCAGCTTCTGAAGCCGATCACCCATGCTGCAATCCGATTGATGCTTGCATCAAAATAGTCCAAAGCCATATACGTTCTATCCAGTGCGTTGCAACGGACAATCTCCTTAGCCATCTCCCTTGTCTCATCATCAAACAATACCACATGATCCGAATCCCAACGTACAGGTCTGGTGATATGCAGTGCAATCTCCGGGAAAAAACAAAGCAGCGCCGGAATTTTATCCGAAACCACTTCTGTCGGGTGATAGTGTCCGTTATCCATTACCGGAAGCACATGCTCATGACTTGATGCGAAGGACAGTGTGAATTCCGCAGAACCAGCTGTATAGGATTCCACTCCGATCCCAAACACTTTGGACTCGACACAGGGTTTCACCAGTTGAGGATCATACGGCTCCGAAAGAATCTGTTCCAGCGAATCCTTGTACCGAAGACGTGGCCCCATCCGGTCTGCCGGAATGTCCTTCAGGCCATCACCGATCCAGATATTCATGACACAGGGAATTCCTGTCTCTTTTGCAAAATATTCCGCAATCCGGATACATGCTTTTCCGTGTTCAATCCAGAATTTCCTGGTTGCTTCATCCGGACTGGTAAGTGTTAATCCATCCTTTACCCGTTCATGTGAGAAAAAGGTCGGGTTAAAATCAATTCCAAGTCCTCTCTCTTTTGCAAATTCTACCCATCTGGCAAAATGCTTAGGTTCCAGCTTGTCACGGTCAACGAATTCTCCATCTTCAAAAACAGCGTAACTGGCGTGCAGGTTCAACTTCTTTTTCCCCGGCATCAGGCTCATTGCTTTATCATAATCCTGCATCAGTTCCTTCCAGTTTCCTGCCTTTCCCGGATAATTTCCCGTTGCCTGGATTCCTCCCGTCAGCGGCCCTTTATGGTCAAAACCGGTCACGTCATCCCCCTGCCAGCAATGCAGGGCAATCGGGACTTTGGAAAGACGTTCAATCGCCGCATCCGTATCTACTCCGATTTCCTGATATTTATTTTTTGCTACCTCATATTTCTCTGCACCTGTCATCTGCGTTCCTCCTTTAATCTGTATATTTTCGTATTGGAAATGACTCCGCTATGCATGTTCTTGCTTCGGTCAGATTTTTCCATTTTCCTGCTGCCAGAAGCTGGATCACCACATTTCCGGCAGCAGTTGCCTCGACTGGTCCTGCCACAACGGTTTTGTGGGTTTCCAGTGCGGTCAGTTCATTCAGATATTCTGCATTCGCCCCACCGCCTACCACATGAATCTGCTCATAAACGCACCCGGTCTGCTTCTGAAGTTCGTCTATGGTTCCGGCATAACACCGTGCAAGACTTTGATAAATCACAGCTGCCACCTGTCCGATTCCCTGCGGGACCTGTTGTTTTGTTTCACGGCACGCCTGCTGAACTTCTTCTGTCATGCTTTCCGGTGCAAGGAACCGTTCATCATTGCAATCCACGATCGATCCGATCCTGCTTCCGGCTGCTTCCCTGCAGATTTCCTCATAACTCATCTCCGGTGCAAGTTCTTTTTTAACGGACTGGATCATCCATAATCCCATGATGTTTTTTAAATAACGGTAACGATGCTCATACCCACCTTCGTTGGTAAAATTATGCAGCCGGCTTTTTTCCGAACAGTCTGCCTTTGAAAGCTCCGTTCCCATCAATGACCACGTTCCCGAACTGATATAGACAAACGGTTCTTTTTGCGCGGGCACTGCGGCCACTGCGGATCCCGTATCATGCGTGGCAGGAAGAATCACCCTGCAGGAAAACCCGACTTCTTTTGCCGTTTCTTCATTTAATTCTCCAAGCACTGTCCCGGGTTGTCTGATCTTCTGAAACAGGCTTCTCTTATATCCCAGTCTGTCAATCAGATCCGGATCCCAGTCTCCGGTATCTGCATTGACGAGCTGTGTCGTTGTCGCATTGGAATACTCTGCAGCCATTCTTCCGGTCAGCAGATAATGGAAATAGTCCGGAATCATCAGCATCGTTTCTGCCTGCTCCCATAACGCAGGCTCCCCACTTTTCACCGCCATCAGCTGATAAATCGTATTAAAAGACTGCTTCTGTATCCCTGTTCGATGATACAGTTCCTCTTCTGAAATCTTTTCATAAACCAGACGATCCATAAAAAGACTCCTGCGATCCCGATAGGCCACTGCATTTCCAAGTCTCTGACCGTTTTTGTCCAAAAGAACAAAGTCTACCGCCCAGGTATCAATCCCCATGCTGACCGGAATTTTTCCTATACGTCTGCATAGCTTCATACCTGTCTTTATTTCCTCAAACAGCCGCTCTACGTTCCAGCATTTCTGTCCGTCTATCTCTTCCATACCATTCTCAAAACGGTAGATCTCCTCCAGCACCAGCCGTCCGTCTTCCATATGCCCCAGAATATGTCGTCCTCCGGATGCTCCGATATCTATCGCAAGAAAGTATTGTTCCATCGCTCCACCATCCTTCCAGCTTCTTTCTCTGTTACTATCGTACTGAATAATGGGGATAAAAAAAAGAACACCTTTTGGTTAAAAAAGTGTCCTTATTTGCCATCTCTGTATTTTTTTGGAGTTACACCATATCTCTTGTAGAATAATCTGTGAAAATAGCTGATATTGCTGTATCCGACCTTCATTGCTACATCCGAAACCGGTATTGCGGTATTCTTTAACAAGTATGCCGCCTGTCTCAGTCTTTTATCCTGAACCAGTTCCGTATAGGTCCTTCCTGTTCTCTTTCGAATTTCCTTTGACAGCCAATATACGTCATAATGCATATCTTCTGCCAGCTGTGAAAGTTCTCCATCCCGGTAATGCTCCTCCACATAGCCTAAAATCTGCATAACAAACTTTCGGAATTCGCTCTCCGTGTCTGTTTCCAATTTATCCATTTGATTCATTAGTAACAGAAAAAGCAGTCCCATTGTCACCTGATTAATGCTTCGCTTGTTTGGCTGCTTATTGGAAATTGTAAAAATCAGATTTTCAATCAGGTTCTGAATCGGAAGAACCTCTGCCACTTTAAAATGAAGATATCCTGAACTATCGTTTTCTCCTCTCAGGCAATGAATCACAAAATCCCTAAGCGTATTTTCTTCTGAGGCTATCATCTTCAGACAATCCTCAAAAAATTCAGGCAATATTATGAAATTAACAGCAATATCCTCTTTGCCTGCCGGATAAATTTCCTGCACCGCATTCTGGCTCAAAAGTAACAGTTCACCCTGATGTAAATACACATCTTCTCCATTGATTACATGATGTGTTTGTCCTCTGCACATATAAATCATTTCCACATAATTATGCCGGTGTGCAGGAAAATGGGCAAACCGGGTGTGTGCCCGCACCTGAATTAATTTTCCCTCGTCCAGAAGTTTTCTAGCATCCACCACATCAGATTCAGCATCCATGTACAGTTCTTTTTCGATGCTTCTGTGTCCTTCCAGAATTTTCTGTTCCTCCGGGGTGATCTCTCTAAGTTTATTGATCAATTCCTCTGTCATACTGCAAGTCCTTACCCGGCCGTCTCTATTTTCAACTGCCTTTAGTTCTTCCGGAATCCATCGAGTTACTGTTCACAATTCACGGATTGGCGCATAGCTTGACAGCAAGTGTCAAGCTTGCGAATGAACATGGAACCCATTAATTCCCACTTCCGCAATCCGGTTCCCCAAATCATCGGTAACATTCACCCGGTAATAAACGGTAGACCTGCCTTCCTTGACACATTCTGCTTCCGCAATCAGTTTCTTTCCTTTTACGGCACCGAGATAACTGATCGTGGAGCTTAAGGACACCACCCCCATTCCGTTCCAGTTCGTTGCAACCGCAAACGTAAAGTCTGCCAACACGAAGTGCACACCGCCCATGACACCGCCGGCTGCATTAAAATGCCGCTCCGTCAGTTCAATACTGCACCTCGCATAATGCTCCCTTACTTCTTCAATAATTGCTCCATTCTCTGTTGCAAAACGGTCCTTTGCAAATGTTTCCCGGATCTTCCGAAGATCTATATGCTGTTCCTCTTCTGTCTGTTCCTTTTCTGTCATTTTCATTTCTGCCAATTTACTCCAGCCATTTTTGTTATACTGTTTCCACGTCTGCTGTGTGCATTTCTCCTATGCTGTATTGTTCTGTCTGTATTTCTTCCAGCTGTTTTTCTGTTTCATTTTCTTCCAGTCTGCTTCTGTCAGAGCAGCAGTTTATGCTTCTGAGAGCTTTCCAGATGCTCCTTATTACTTCAGGGCTCTCTCCAGCTCTTCCACCACAATACGCAGTGCTTTGATTCTTGCGTACTTCTTATCCACGGATTCCAGAATATGCCATGGTGCAAAGGTCGTACTTGTCTTCTGGATCATTTCATTGACTGCCACCTCGTACTGATCCCATTTTTCACGGTTTCTCCAGTCCTCCTCCGTAATCTTCCACTGCTTTTCCGGTGTGTTCTGACGGTCATTGAACCGCTCCAGCTGGGTATCCTTATCAATCTGCACCCAGAATTTGATGATGACGGCACCCCAGTCGTGAAGCTCCTTCTCGAACTCATTCATTTCATTATAGGCGCGCTTCCAGTCATTTTCACTGCAAAAGCCTTCCAGACGCTCTACCATCACACGTCCGTACCAGGTCCGGTCAAAAATCGCAATATGTCCGTCCTTGGGAAGCCTAGTCCAGAATCTCCACAGATAATGTCTCGCCTTCTCATGCGGCTCCGGGCTTGCAATCGGACAAACCTCATAGCCTCTCGGATCAAGTGCTTCCGTGATCCGCTTGATATTTCCGCCCTTTCCTGCCGCATCCCAGCCTTCATACGCAATAATGACCGGCACCTTTTTGCGGTAAAGACGGTTGTGCAGATCCCGGAGCTGATGCTGCAGCTTCTTTAAATCCTTCTTATATTCTTCATCTGTCATGGTCTTATCCAACGAAATTTCCTTAAGGAGCGGCATCTTCTTAAGGATAAAGCGGTTCTGCAAAATCGGCACAGCCTGACCACGGTTCTGTAATGCCACATCAATCGCCTGCGTCAGTGTCTCCAAAATCTGCAGCTCTGCCCCTTTCCGCGACTTGCTGTCCACCACATACCACGGTGCCGAGGACTGATTCGTTTCTTCCATATAGCGGTCATAGACCTTCAGACACTTCTCATAGTGCTTATTCTGCCACTCATCATAGGCTCCGATCCGCCACTTCGTGTCGATGCTTCCCTCTAATTCATGAATTCGTTTTTTCTGCTCTTTTTCGCTGATATGACAGAAAAACTTCAATACCACATAACCATTATCCGTGAGCTGCCGTTCAAAATTACGGACGCTCTCAAGACGCTGTTCATAAACTTTATCATCCATTTCACCGTTAAGACGCTGACGGGTAATCTCATCCATCCAGCCGGTATCTAAAAACATGAACTTCCCGGCTTCGGGAATCTTCTGAAAATACCGGTAAAGGAACGGTTTTCTCTTCTCCTCTTCCGTCGGGACATTCATCGCAGCCACCTTGAAAAATCTCGGATCCAGATACTTAATCACTTCTCCGATCAGACTTCCCTTGCCTGCGGTTCCCCAGCCCTCCATCAGAACAAGTACCGGAATCTTATGTTCCTTGATCTGATTCTGCTGAGCTGCCAGCTTCTCTCCGGCTTCCCTGATTCGCTGCTTCAATTCCTCATCCTGCGGTTTCTCCGCTTTCACAAAATCCTTTAACATAAGTAACCCTCCTTTACAACCTGTACGAGATTTGGTCTTTTTCCATTTATTAGATTATATCAAAAACACATTGTATATTCTATCCGAATTTTCTTTTATAAATCATAACTGTTCAGCCTTGCCCATTCATAAACTGCCCTTAGTAAGCAGACTCCCACGGTCATCTTACACCATCATTTCTGCACGGCTAAACTGTTACAAAAAGTCCCCGTCGGTTTCACCAATGGGGACTCTCTTAAAGAAAATTAGTTACTATCTATTTCGGTAATACCACCTTATCCAGATGCCAGATTTCATCCACATATTCCTGAATGGTTCTGTCGGATGTGAACTTACCGCTGCATGCAACATTAAGGATGGCACTCTTTGCCCAGCCCTTCTCATCGCGGTATGCCTTTTCTACCTGCTTCTGTGCATCTGCATAGGAACGGAAGTCCTTCAGAATAAAGTAGGTATCTGCCTTGGCGGTGCTTAAGGTGTTAAGCAGGGAGTTGTACAGGGTACGGAACCGGTCTGGATCATTCGGTGAGTAGGTACCGTTAATTAACTGCATCAGTACTCTGCGCACATCCGGATCATTATTGAAGATTTCGTTCGGATCATATCCGCCAAAATTCTCGTACTTAATCACTTCATCCGAGGAAAGACCGAAGATAAATGCGTTCTCCTTACCAACCTCTTCCACGATTTCCACGTTCGCACCATCCATAGTTCCGATGGTTAATGCACCGTTTAACATGAACTTCATGTTCCCGGTACCGGATGCTTCCTTGCTGGCTGTAGAGATCTGCTCGGAAACATCTGCTGCTGCGAAGATCAGCTCTGCGTTGGATACACGATAGTTTTCAATGAAAACCACCTTGATCTTGCCATTGATGGCAGGATCGTTATTTACAACATCTGCAACGGAATTGATGAGCTTAATGGTCATCTTTGCATTGTAGTATCCGGCTGCTGCCTTTGCACCAAAAATGAAGGTTCTCGGATAGAAATCCATCTCCGGATTATCCTTCAGCTGGTTGTATAAATGCATGACATGTAAAATGTTAAGAAGCTGTCTCTTGTACTCATGAAGTCTCTTAACCTGTACATCGAAGATGGAGCGGGGATCGACTTCGATACCGTTGTGCTCTAAGATGTACTGAGCCAGACGCACCTTGTTCTGGTACTTGATGTTCATGAACTCCTGCTGTGCCTTCTCATCATCTGCATAAACCTTCAACTTGTTGATCTTCGGAAGATCGGTAATCCAGTCGCTTCCCACATGAGCGGTTACCCAGTCTGCAAGCAGCGGGTTTCCATGAAGAAGGAATCTTCTCTGGGTGATGCCGTTCGTCTTATTGTTGAACTTCTTGGGCATCATCTCGTAGAAGTCTTTCAGCTCCTGCTTCTTTAAAATCTCGGTATGAAGCTTCGCAACACCGTTTACGGAATAACCTGCAACGATTGCAAGGTGTGCCATCTTCACCTGGCCATCATAAATGATTGCCATTTTACGGATTTTCTCCGGGTTATTCGGATACTTCTGCTGGATCTGTTCCACAAATCTGCGGTTGATCTCTTCAATAATCTGATAAATTCTGGGAAGAAGTCTGGAGAACAGCTCGATTGGCCATTTTTCCAAAGCCTCTGCCATGATGGTATGGTTGGTGTATGCACAGGTCTTCGTGGTGACTGCCCATGCTTCATCCCAGGTAAGATAATATTCATCCATGAGAATTCTCATTAATTCTGCGATGGCAACAGTCGGATGGGTATCATTCAGCTGGAAGGTTACCTTCTCGTAGAATTTATGAATATCATCATGCTTACGCATATATTTGTCAACGGCCTCCTGCACGGAAGCGGAGATGAAGAAGTACTGCTGTTTCAAACGCAGCTCCTTGCCTGCATAATGGTTATCATTCGGATAAAGAACCTCAACAATGTTTCTTGCAAGGTTTTCCTGCTCAACGGCCTTCTGGTAATCACCCTTGTCAAAGGAATCCAGCTGGAAACAGTCTACCGCTTCTGCATCCCAGATACGAAGGGTGTTCACAATGCCGTTGCCATATCCAACGATCGGAAGATCATAAGGAATCGCACGGACACTCTGATAGCCTTCCTGCACAAAATTGTTTCTGCCGTTTTCATCCACATGAACATTGACATAACCGCCAAATTTAACTTCCTTGGCATATTCCGGTCTGCGCAGCTCGAACGGATTACCGTCCTTTAACCAGTTATCCGGCACCTCAACCTGATAGCCATCACGGATTTCCTGCTTGAACATACCATAACGGTAACGGATACCACAACCATATGCTGCATAGCCCAGGGTTGCAAGGGAATCCAGGAAACATGCTGCCAGTCTTCCAAGACCACCATTACCAAGTGCTGCATCAGGCTCCTGATCCTCAATCACGTTAAGATCAAGTCCCAGCTCTTCCAGGGCTTCCTTTACCGGTTTGTACTCCTGAAGATTAATCAGATCATTACCAAGTGCACGACCCATCAGAAATTCCATGGAAAGGTAATAAACCGTCTTCGGGTCTTTCTTTTCATATTCCTGTTGTGTTTCCAGCCAGTTGTCAATAATCGTGTCCTTCACTGTATAAGCCACTGCCTGAAAAATCTGCTGGGGAGTTGCCTCCTCCAATGTCTTACGGTATAACGTCTTCACATTATACATGACATTCTTTTTGAACATTTCTTTGTCAAAGGTCAGTGTTGCCGGTGTTGTCTTCTTTACCATGTTGAGCCTCCATTCTCCCTTTCCCGTTTATTCTCATAATTATCCATATGTTATAACTCTTCAGAACTCCATTCATAAAACCGCTGTTTCACAGCTTAAGTTTTATAAACACTTCGGCACATTGAAACGTGTACACGCCAATGTGCCGAATCGCTTTCCTACCATATTTTAAACCTTATGTTAGTTTTTGGCAACTCCAATTGTGACATTTTCCCCATTGACATTCCATTCCCTGGAAATTTCAAGAGGCGTATCCACCAGAATTTCATCCGCCAGTACCTTCTGTGCGATAGCTTCTTCATTCCTGCGGACAATGTCTGCAATTTTTTCATTACCGTTAATTGCAACGCGGATATGATCCATGACTTCAAAATCTGCATCCTTACGCATGGTCTGGATCTTACTGATCACTTCATATACAAAGCCTTCTTCAATAAGCTCCGGTGTAAGGTTGGTATCCAGAACAACCGTCATGTAGTTATCTGCTTCAGACACATAGCCTTCCTTCTGGCTCATTTCAATTAAAAGATCCTCTTCGGAAAGGCTTACCTTAGTTCCTGCAACATCAAATACAAGTGCACCCTTTGCCTTCAGCTCATCCATTGCTGCATTGCCGTCTAAGGAAGAAAGGTGTTCCTTAATTCCGCCAAGCTGCTTGCCGTATTTGGGCCCAACCGTCTTAAGCTGCGGCTTGAAGGTGTAGCTGGTGAAGTCTCTGACATCGTCGGTAAAGGTTACATTCTTAACATTTAATTCATCTTCTATAATATTCACATAGAAATCGGTAAGCGCATGGTCTGCTTTTACGAACATGCTGCCGATCGGCTGACGGTTCTTAATGTTGGCGGTATTACGGCACGCACGTCCCATAACAACGATATCCAGAACCTCCTTCATATCCTCTTCAAGCTTCTTGTCAATCAGCTTTTCGTCTGCCACCGGGAAGTCACACAGATGAATACTCTCCGGAGCGGTCTTGTCAATGCTGCGCACCAGATTCTGATAAATGTCCTCGGTCATGAACGGAATCATCGGAGCTGCGCACTTGGCAACCGTAACAAGTGCAGTATAAAGTGTCATGTAGGCATTGATCTTATCCTGCTCCATGCCCTTTGCCCAGAAACGCTCACGGCTTCTTCTGACATACCAGTTACTCATATCATCCACAAAGCTCTCCAGTGCTCTTGCAGCTTCGGGAATCTTATAATGATCCAGATCCTCATCCACTTCGATAATCATGGAATTCAGCTTGCTTAAAAGCCACTTGTCCATAACCGGAAGCTTGTCATATTCCAGGGTATACTTCGTTGCATCAAAGTTATCAATATTTGCATAAAGAACAAAGAATGCGTAAGTATTCCACAGAGTTCCCATGAATTTACGCTGTCCTTCGACAACGGCCTTGCCATGGAAACGGTTCGGCAGCCATGGTGCGGAGTTAATATAGAAGTACCAGCGGATCGCATCTGCACCATAGGTTTCAAGTGCATCGAACGGATCTACGGCATTTCCTTTACTCTTGCTCATCTTCTGTCCGTTCTCATCCTGAACGTGGCCTAAAACGATAACATTTTCATAAGGTGCTTTGTTAAACAGCAGGGTGGATTCTGCCATCAGAGAATGGAACCATCCACGGGTCTGGTCAACGGCCTCGGAAATAAACTGTGCCGGGAACTGCTGCTCAAAGATCTCCTTGTTTTCAAACGGATAATGATGCTGTGCAAACGGCATTGCGCCGGAGTCAAACCAGCAGTCAATAACCTCCGGTACTCTCTTCATGGTCTTACCACAGTCCGGACAAACCATGGTAATCTCATCAATATAAGGTCTGTGCAGTTCTACGGTCTGTGCAGCCGGGTTGCCGGAACGCTTCTCTAATTCATCACGGCTTCCGATACATTCCTGATGTCCACAGCCTTCACATTCCCAGATGTTAAGAGGAGTTCCCCAGTAACGGTTACGGGAAATTGCCCAGTCCTGAATATTCTCAAGCCAGTTGCCAAACCGTCCCTTACCGATGGATTCCGGAATCCAGTTTACGGTATTGTTGTTGCGGATCAGGTCATCCCTTACTGCGGTTTCCTTGATATACCAGGATTCTCTTGCATAGTAAATAAGCGGTGTATCACATCTCCAGCAGTGCGGATATTCATGCTCAAACTTCGGTGCATCAAAAAGCTTTCCTTCTTTATCCAGATCGACAAGGACATCCTTATCGGCATCCTTCACGAACTTACCGGCGTACGGTGTCTCTGCGGTAAGGCATCCCTTGCCATCAACGAACTGTACAAACGGAAGGTCATAGTCACGGCCGACTCTCGCATCGTCTTCACCAAAAGCAGGCGCGATGTGAACGATACCGGTACCGTCTGTCATGGTTACATAGTTATCGCAGGTGATAAAGAAGCCTTTCTTGTGCTGCTTTTCGGCACATTCTCCTGCGCAGGCATAAAGCGGTTCGTATTCACGGCGTTCCAGATCCTTACCCTTATAAGTCTCAAGGATTTCATAAGCCGGCTTATCCTCTGTTGCCAGTCTGCCAAGTACGGTGTCAAGCAGAGCCTGTGCCATATAGTACGTATAACCGTCTGCAGCTTTTACCTTCACATAGGTTTCATCCGGGTTCACGCAGAGAGCCACGTTAGAAGGAAGTGTCCATGGAGTAGTCGTCCATGCAAGGAAATACGCATCCTCTCCTACTGCCTTGAAACGCACGATTGCGGAGCGTTCCTTAACTGCCTTGTACCCCTGGGAAACCTCTGCGGAGGACAGAGGGGTTCCGCAACGAGGGCAGTACGGCACGATCTTAAAGCCCTTATATAAAAGTCCCTTATTCCAGATCTCCTTTAACGCCCACCATTCGGATTCAATAAAATTATCATCATAGGTAACGTAAGGGTTCTCCATATCCGCCCAGAAACCAACGGTTCCTGAAAAGTCCTCCCACATTCCCTTATATTTCCATACAGATTCCTTGCATTTCTTAATGAAGGGCTCCATTCCGTATTCTTCAATCTGTTCCTTGCCATTTAAGCCAAGGAGCTTTTCTACTTCCAGCTCTACCGGAAGCCCGTGGGTATCCCAGCCGGCCTTACGGGGTACCATATATCCCTTCATGGTACGGTATCTGGGGATCATATCCTTAATAACACGGGTCAGCACATGTCCGATGTGCGGCTTACCATTTGCAGTCGGAGGTCCGTCATAAAAGGTATAGGTCGGTCCTTCCTTACGGTTCTCCATACTTTTGCGGAAAATGTCATTCTCTTCCCAGAATTTCTTCGTTTCTTTTTCCCTGTCCACAAAGTTCAGGTTCGTTGATACTTTCTGATACATAGTACATTCCTTTCTTTTTATTTCCTCTCTGCCGCAGTGCAATCCTGCCCGGAGGGCTTTTATATCAAAGGAATATTACTTAGTAATATTCCTTTGATATAAAAAGCCCCGTCCTGTAATAGGACGAGGCATCATTACCACGCAACCACCTGTTACAACATACTCCCTGCTTTCGGCTTATATAAGCATACTCATAGTTTTATATGGCTTCCCATAACGGAGGATTCCGGTTTTACCTACTGGGTCTGACAAATGACTGTGCTGTAAACAGTTGTATGGAAGCAGCGCCTGCCTGTCACATACATTCAATCATTGATCAGATGGTTCAGCAAAACGGCTCAGAAGTGATCTTCCCCCTTTTCCTACTAATACCGGCTCTCACCTTCCCCGGCTCTCTTTGACGTTTGGAAAAAGGCTACTGTCTTCCTCAATGCCTTTTGTAGTCTGTCTTATTTATATATGTTAAAGTACACCACGAAAGGTATAATTGTCAAGACGTGAAAAAAAGTTGCCGGAAATCAGATATATTTTTCGTTACTGTTCATTCGTACCTCGTTCCAGTAACGATTCGCAGGCTCATTTGAAGTTTTACTTGGCAAAAGGAGCCTGCTCACTCCTGACTCATGTTCTTACGCAGCCTGAACAAACTGTTATATGGCATCACACCCGTGGCAGATTCGGAGTGCAGGCCGGTCCTTTTTTCTCCCAGACAACCGGCACGGTCTGTCCGGCTTCGGATAGCAGCACAAACGGCACCTCCATCGGGCAGTTGTTCTTATTCTCTTCAAAGACAAATTCTGCAACAAACCGGTAGGAAGCCCGAAGCGGTTCCTCCACCAGGATTTCGTATTCCAGCTCCCGGATACCGTCACCCATATGTGCCATGCTTAAGAAAATATTCTGCTCCTTCTGCGGAAGAATCTCACAGCCTTCTCTTCCGTATAAATACACATTCACACGATCCGAAGTCACATACTTTGATTTGTTGGACAGGACAAACTTGATCTTTTTGGGTTCCCCGCGGTGAAGCACCGGATCTCCGCAATAATCCAGACGGATATTTAAGCCCGGGAATTCAAAGCGTACCACGTTCATTTCCCGGTAAATATTCCGGAAATACGGCTTCGCATAAAAATCTTCCACATCCCCGGACCACTCGGCAAGTCCGAATTCCTTCTGTGCTTTCTCATAAAGAACGGTAACCCGCTCGGTCAGCTCCTCCACCGTCTTCGGAATCTTCCCATACATCAGGAAAGGGTCAATGCTGATCGTAACAAGCTTATTGCCAATCGGCTTCGTCCACTTTTCGTCAAAAACGCTCCTGCCATACATCATTCCATACAAAGCAGCGATGGTTCCGGCAGTACAGTCCGTGTCCTCACCGTAATTCACGGCTGTGCACATGGCCTTCTCATAGCTTCCTTCTCCGAAAAGCAATCCGTAAATAATGATCATCATATTGGACGGAACATCAAAGCCCATCGGTCCTTCGTTGTAGCCCTTTTCCTCATCCTCTCTGGCTATTGCATGCCACTCCAGATGCCCGATGTAATGCTGCATCAGGTATTCTCTTGTCTGTTCCACGCTCATTCCTTCATCAAAGGTACGGATTGCGTCGCGGATTGCCTTGCTTACCGTACATTCCTCCGGAATATAGCTTAAACCAATATCGATCAGCTTACGGATATCCCTTTCATAAAAGGCTGCACTCTCCATGGCTGCCATGAATACTTCTGCATAGACGCCCTCTCCGTTTCCATGATCCACAAGCGCATCCTCAAAAGCATATTCTGCTGCCTTTTCCGGATTTCCCGGAAATAAGCATGCCCAGATATCCGAACGGATGTAGGAACCACAGCTGTCCTTAAATTTGTTGTGGAAGGTTCCTGTCACCGGCGGCTGCAGTCCCGCACGGAGATTCGTTTTCGCAACACCGTACTCCGCATGGGTGAAGATCATGTATTCATTGAAATACTGTCCCAAAATCTTACTGTCAATATGCAGTCCCTGCTCTTCCAGGGCAAGCAGCCACAGAATCTGGATATCCAGATCATCATTTGGCAGCGGATCGCCCGTGATGTCATGGGTATAATATGTAACGTCATTCTTACTGCGTTCCCACTCCATCGGCATTCCCAGCGTACCGCCAATATTCTTTCCTACAAAGCATCCCAATACACGATTCTGATATTCTTCTCTTGTCATTTGTGTCATCCTCCTGACTTATATACCCCTGTTTCTCTTTTCTTGTGGGTATTATGAATTTTTATCTGTTTCTATACCCTCTCATAGCTTTTGATCTCATGTATGCTTTCTTCGACAAGCGTCTCACACATCCAAAACTTCATATTACTCAGATATTTGGTCGTTCATGAGCTTTGCAAACCAAATATCTGCTCCGCTGCCATTTGGTCTGCTTCAACTCTCATTATATAGTCAATTTTCGTACCTGCCACCTGGAAATAAGACCCGTACGAGGGAATATCACAGCAGATGACCGGTCCCTCCGCCAGCACTTCCACGCAGTAGCCCCGATCGGAAACCATCACGGGAGGAAGCTCTCCTTCTTTGCCATGAATATAGCGTGCACTGCCCTTCATGGAAAATCCAAGACTGTTGCCCCTGTTCGGAATGGAAATCTTCTCTTTCTTCCAGTCAAAAAACTGCCAGCTCTTATCAGCCTCGATCAGACGGCACTCTGTTTTCCGCTCCTCGCAGAGCATTTTCCGGTCCTTCGTAAGAAAGCGGATGTTTCCTGCTCCCTTATCAATTTCAAGAAAAAGACCAGGTGTCGTCATCTCTACCATACTACCCTTGTCGCGATATTTCCACTTTATATGCAAATCAATATACGAATCCATAGGATCTGCTGCACCGGTATGAGTCCCTGTCATGCCGGTGCGAGTACTAGCCATACCATACTGCAAACCATTTTTTTCATATATCGGCTTCTGCGCATCAAAGGTGTCCTCTCTGCGAAAACTTACACGGACGGCTGCTTTCGAAACCGGGCAGATCCGCAGCATACCATACCGGCTTTGCAGATACAGGCCGTCCGGACGCTCATGCACCCAGCGGATGGTAAGATCAATCTTCGAATGCCCTGCCGGACGCAGCCTGTCATTCTCCGGCATGTCTCCGAACAGGGGAACTCCAGGCATCTTCTTTTTACGAAGATTCTCCTTACGGAGCTTTTCAGCTGCCTGCGCTTTGATTGCCTCCTGTTCGCGCTGCATGGCTTCAAACGCTTTCTGTTCTTTTGACTTGATTACAATGGGCTGTACACCGGTAAGCAGCATACTTTGTGACGGAGGTGTCACAACCTGTGGTTTCTTTAAGGTGGCTGCGACTCGCGGACGTACCTGGAGCTTAGCGCGCGGCTGGGCTGTTTCCTGCCGCGTCTCCTTTTCCTGTTCATTTTCTGAAAGATTCGTTCCTGTTTTTTGTCTTGTTTCTTTCCTCGACTCTTCCTGTAATTTGCTCTGTGATTCGTTCTTTCCTATTGCATTGCCGTATTTCTTATTTAATTGCAAGGAACCTTTATTATTTTCTATTATATTATTATTTTCTATCGTATTATCATATTTTGACTCTGCAGATATTCCTGAAGTGTTTTGCCTGCCTTGTTCTTCCTCCAACAGCTGCTGCACCTTCCGGTCAGTCTCCTTCTGTTTCTCCTCCGGAAGAGGTTCTGCAATAAGTCCTGTCAGATCCTCGCGATACAACACGCAGAGTTCATGAAGCGCTCTCGTTGCCGCCACATAGAGGAGCTTCGCATGTCCATCGTCCACAGGATACTCCTCTTTGTCCGGATCAAAAATCAGCACGGCATCAAACTCCAGTCCCTTGGTATACACGACAGGAAGAACCATGATTCCATCCGAAAAGACTGCCTTTTCCAGATTACTCTCACAGACCGGAATAAGCCTGCCAAGCTGTCTTGCAACAAGCTCTGCCTTTTCCGGCGTACGGCAGACAATCGCAATCGTATTAAGTCCCTGCTTCTGCCAGGCACGGCACCTCCGGGCGGTCTCTTCATACAACTCTCTTTTGGTCGGAAGCTGCATAACCTCCACTTCTTTTCCATGCCGGATAATCGGTTCAACCGGGTAGGGCTCGAAGCTTCCATGATGCAGGATCTTCGTTGCAAACTCGGAAATCTCCACCGTGTTACGGTAGCTCTTTTTCAGGATTCCAAAGCTGTCCCCATCCTGACTGCAAAACAGCTTGCGCAACTCCTCCCAGTCTGCCAGTCCAAAACCGAAATGGATATTCTGCGACACATCGCCCATGACCGTATAGGTACAGTCCTTCATGCAATATTTCAAAACCGCATACGCCATCATTCCATAGTCCTGTGCCTCATCAATCACGACATGATGCGCCTCGCTGATGACCTCCGTTTCCTTCATGCGCTTATACAGATAAGCAAGCGCTGCCAGATCATACACATCGTATGCCTGTTCCGGAACAGAAACCTCATATCCCTTCTCCTTCTGTTCCAGAAGGAATCGCTGATAAAGCTCGAAAATAGAAATATCAAAGATCTTTTTCCCAAAATAGCCGCGGTACTCCTTCAAAATCGCTTTCCGTTCCTTTTCCGAATAACGCAGGCCGTTTTTCAAAAACTCATCCTTGATCTTAATAATCAGCCGCTCGTTCAGCATATTGATCTTCGTCTGTACGGAAGCATTCGTCTGTTCTACATAATCCCGGATCGCCTTCCCACTAAGGAGTTCCACCAGATCCGTAGGCTGTGGCTCGCCTTCCCGCTCATCAAACACCCCTGCCACGCCGCCCTTTAAGCCTTCCACGAACTGCCTCCGGTCAAGAACGACACTGTCCATGCAGATCCTCTCTGCCTCGATCCTTACACCAAACTCCGTCAGAGCCTGAAACCACCCAAAGGTACCTCTGTCCATGCTGCCCTGTGCAGCCGCTGTATTTTCAAGAATGGAGCAGCTCTGTTCATCCCAGTCCTCATACAGGAGCCGCACAAAAAGCTGTTCCATCGTCATCTGCCGGATGCCATACACGTCCAGATCCGGCAAAACACCGGTAATGTATTCCAGCAAAATCCGGTTGCTTCCCACAATATAGAAATCCTCCGGCCGGAAGCGTTCCGCATAATTATAAAGAATAAAGGAAATCCGGTGCATGGCTACGGTTGTCTTCCCGGATCCGGCAACTCCCTGTACAATGATGTTGTGATACGGCGTTTTACGAATGATGTCGTTCTGTTCCTTCTGGATTGTTGCGATAATTTCGCCAAGAACTGCCTGCTTATTTTTTGCAAGATACTTTGTCAGAAGCTCATCATTGGCAATCACTTCCGTGTCAAAGTAATCGAGCAGCTTTCCCTGATCAATCTCATAAGTTCTCTTCAAATCAAGACGGATTGGAAGCTCCCTGCCATCCGGTGCATGATAGCTGCATTCCCCCAATCCGTTTTCATAGTACGCATTTGCTACCGGTGCACGCCAGTCCACAACCATCTGATGCGTTGTATCCTTCGCAATTCCTCCGCGTCCGATATACAGGGTTTCCTCCTTTTGAAGCGTCTCATCCAGAAAATCAATCCGTCCAAAATAGGGCTTCTTTGTCGCCCTTTGATTACGCTTCAAGGCAGACTGCATATGATCCCGCATCGTTACCGTATTGCTCATCTGCGTGTAGACTTCTACATCATTGTCGTGATAGTGCTGCAGCATTTCCTCAATCTGGTCACTCATCTCACGGATTTCGCTCTCATAATTTTCCACATTACGCTTCACGATATCCAACGTCTGGTTTAAATATTCCTCTTCCTGCTGCCACTCCGCAGAGCTCTTTTTATCCGGTTCTTCCTTCACTGCCTTATTGCTTTTTCTTTGAATCTTTCCCGCTTCTCTCTTTTCCATCCAGTATCCTTCCCATGGCTGTGCACAAATCCAGTTATATTTTTTCAAAAGCTTTTACCTTATCCGGTAAAATAAGAATATCTGATTTTCCATGAAATAACTAGACTTTTCTTTTTCCATATGATAGACTGTATTATGAAGTATGGAATAAATTTATGTTCTTTATTTTGTTTTTTTATTATCATATATATGTTATAAATTATATGAAAGGATCCTGTTGGATCCTTTTTTGCTGCCATGCATATGAGAAAATGATCCAGTGGATCATTTTTGAGTGCTCTCATCAAATATTCTTTGAAATTTAGTTTAAATCTGTCTGCTCTTTGAATTCGGATCAACCGCATCCCTCAGGGCATCTCCGATAAAGTTAATCGCAACGACCAGCACAATAATAACAAGACCGGGCGGAATCCACAGCCATGGCTGCTGTGTGAGCACGGTAAGAGACTGTGCACCGTTCAGCATATTGCCAAGACTTGCTTTCGGAGGCTGTACGCCCATTCCAAGAAAGCTCAGTGCTGCCTCATCCAGCATAGACACTGCCAGCACGGTTGTACTGTATACAAGAATCGGCGCAACGGTATTTGGCAGGATTTCCGAAAACAGAATATGGGACAGCGGCATTCCTGCCACCAGATTGCTCTTAATAAAGTTTGTTTCCCGTAAGGACAGCACATTTCCGCGTACCAGCCGTGCAATCCCCGGCCAGTCCACAAATCCGAGAATCAGAATAATATTCCACAGTCCCGGTTCAAAAATCGCTGCCGCAACAAGCACCAGCAGAATATAAGGAAAGGACATCACCACATCCGTAAAACGCATAATCACCATATCTGCCACGCCGCCAAAATATCCCGCAATCAGACCAAGCACAACGCCAATGACAGTTGACAGCAGGGTTGCCATCACCCCGACCAGGAGGGAAATCCGTGTCGCATACAAAAGCCGGCTTAACACATCCCTGCCAATAGCATCGGTTCCCAGGATGAATTCCTTCGACGGAGCCGCTCCAAAAGGACCGGCAATTGCCTGTGGATCGTAGGGTGCAAGAATCGGAGCCAGAACAGCCGCAAGACTGATTACTGCCACAACCACAATGGATACCACCGCCAGATGATGATGCCTGAACCGCCTCCAGACGGTCTGCAGATAGGTTTCATTTGATAAATTTTTCTTCATAGACCGTCCTCTCTGATCCATATCCTTCCCGGCATACGGATCTGTTGTCTGTCCTCATTCTTTCATAAGTATAGGAAAACAATTTTCCAAAGCTTTAAGCATTAATTCAGCTGAATCGTGGGATCGACCAGCGCATACAAAATATCCGTAATCAGGTTGGAAACAAGTACCACAACCGCGGACAGCAGGCATACTCCCATAATCACGGGATAATCCCTTCCCATAATTGCCGTCATAGTCATCAGTCCAAGTCCCGGCCAGGAAAACACCTGCTCTATAATTACGGCACCACCAAACAGCATCGGAATCTGCATTCCGATTACCGTTACAATAGGAAGCAGTGCATTCCGCATGGCATGCTTCCAGATCACCCGCTTATAGCCGATTCCTTTTGCCCTGGCCGTCCGCAGATAATCCTGCTGTAAAATCTCCAGAAAAGAGCTTCGGATATAACGGATGTTGCTTCCGGCTAAAGAAACTGCAAGCACAGTGACAGGCAGAACCATATGCCGTATCGTATCCGCCACACTGCCGTCCATTCCAAGGGTATTCATCCCGCCGGATGGCAGAATTCCCAGCTTTACGGTAAAAATATAAATCAGAATCAATGCCAGAAAAAAGCTCGGTATGCTGCTTCCGATAAAGGACGCTGTTACCACGGCATAATCGCCCTTCGAATACTGCTTTACCGCACTGTAAATCCCGGCAGGAACTGCAATCAGAAGACTTAAGGCAAGAGAGGCTCCCATCAAAAGCAGTGTCGGACCTATGTGGCTTCCGATCATGGCACTGACCGGCTCATAAGATTTCATCGAGTAGCCCAGGTTCCCTTGCAGGAGCTGAAAAAGCCACACAAAGTACTGCACGATAAGCGGCTTATCAAGGCCTGCCGCAATCTCCTTTGCCTGCAAAGCCGCATCAGAAATCCGGGGACCCTTTAGCATCTCAAGCGGACTTCCGGCAAGACACATAATCGCATAATCAATCAAGGTAATTCCGATCAGCACCGGAATTGCTATTAAGATTCGTTTTAAAATATATTTACCCATCAGCGTATGTTCCTTTTATCTAACTCCCTTAGCTATCCCTGTCTTCGGAATAAGCCTTCGGTTCCAGAATGGAATTCAGCAGCATCTTCGTATACTCCTGCTGCGGATGATGAAAGACCTCTCTGGCATCCCCAAGCTCTACAATCCGTCCATTCTGCATCACTGCAATCCGGTCACTCACATAATGCACCGCACCGAGCCCATGTCCAATAAACAACAAGGTAAGCTGCAGCTCATTTTGCAGACTCTTAAGCAGATTCAGGATCTGTGCCTGCACCGATACATCCAGTGCACTCACCGGCTCATCGCATACGATAAATTCCGGTTTCAGGGAAAGTGCCCTGGCAATGCCGATGCGCTGCCGCTGCCCTCCGGAAAACTCATGTGGATATCTACCAAGTGCAGACTGCGGCATTCCCACCATTTCAAGCAGCTCCTTCACATCCTTTTCGACAGTCTGCTTATCGGAAATGCCATGATAAAGCATGGGTGCCGCCAGTATTTCATAGATATGCTTCCTCGGATTTAAAGAAGAATACGGATCCTGAAAAATCATCTGGATTTTCGTGCGGTATTTTTTCTGCTCCTTCGCTGTCCAGTCCAGAATATCCATCCCACGATACAAAATCGCCCCTTCCGTCGGCTTTTCCAGACCCGTCAGCAGCTTTCCGATCGTGGTCTTTCCACAGCCGGACTCCCCGACAAGACCCAGGATTTCACCTTCATAGATGGAAAAGCTCACACCGTCTACTGCTTTCACATAATCCGTGACATGCGGAATAATCCCGGTTTTCACCGGGTAATATTTCTTCAGATCCTTCACTTGAATCAACGGATTTTGCTGTCTGGACACTGTTCTTCCTCTTATCTTTATCTTTTAAGTCCAGCATGACCGTTTAAAGCAGGTTGTTATGTGGTCTGCTGAACTGTTCTTTGTAATACGCCTATAACTGTAAAATACACCTCACGGTATGCCCCTTGGAAATTTCCCGCAATCCGATCCTCTGATGACACTCCCGCCGTGTATATGGGCACCGGTCTGCGAACCGGCATCCTGAAATGGTATCATAATTTTCCGGAACCATACCGGGAATAGAGGACAATTTCCGATCCTCACTGTCCCCGGTTGTTGGAATGGCAGAAAGAAGTGCCCGGGTATAAGGATGGGATGGATGACGGAACAACTCCTCTGCTTCTGCTTCCTCCACGATCTGTCCCGCATACATCACAAGAACCCGATCTGCCATATGGGACACCACGCCCATATCATGAGTAATCAGAAGTACTGCCATCCGGGATTCCTTCTGTAATCTCTTCAGAAGCTCCATGATCTGTGCCTGCACCGATACATCCAGTGCCGTTGTCGGCTCATCCGCGATCAGAAGCTTCGGATTACAGGCAAGTGCCATTGCGATAATGGCTCTCTGCCGCATTCCACCGGACAGCGTATGCGGATAGCTCTTCATTGCCATCTCCGGCTCCTTCATTCCAACCCTGTCAAGAAGCTCTACGTCGCGCACCCACGCTTCCCTCTTCTTTAATCCCAGATGAATCCGCAGCCCCTCCATGATCTGATATCCGATCGTAAAGACAGGATTTAAAGAGCTCATCGGATCCTGAAAAATCATACTGATTTCTTTCCCGCGGATCTGATCCAGTTCCTTTTCCGAAAGAGTAAGGAGATCACGATCCTCATAGCAGATACTCCCCTCCGTTACACTTCCTCCCGGTCCCAGCAATCCCAAAAGTGACATTGATGTCACACTTTTTCCACATCCGGACTCACCAACCAGACAGACAATCTCTCCCTCATCCAGTGTAAGAGAAAGATGGTCTGTTACCTCATGGGTACCGGTGTCTCCGGTAAATGCAATTGTCAGATCCGAAATTGTAAGTAAGTGTGACATTCTCTGCTCCAAATCCGTATTTATATTATCGCTGTTCCGTATCCTCGCAGCTGCGATGAAAATCCATCCCGGTAATGCCAAATGCCTCAGCGGCTTTATGACCTTATGGGATTACTGCACAATTTCCCAGTTCTGTATATTGTTAAAGAAGCCATACACACCCTGTTCCACACCGGTAAGACGATTGGCGGTGGCACTCTGTGCCCCGATTACATAGGCAGAAAAGTAAGGTACGTCCTCCTGCATCTTTTCATCAATAATCCGGTAGCAGCCGGTCAGCTCGCCGGTATCTGAGGCGGTTGTTACTCCATCAAGGGCTGCTGCCACCTCTTCATCATAATATCCGGTCCAGCTTCCCTCTCCAGCCAGAAGATAAACCAGATCCAGGCTGTAATCCGCAGGCGGATAGGTGTACTGAACAGCAAGCAGATCATAATCGGCAGACCCGGCAGTGCTCATCAGCGTTGCAAAATCAACGGTCTTAATCTCCACCTGAATACCGATTTCCGCCCACTGTGCAACCATAATTGCTGCCGCGTTGGCAAATGTTGTATCACTGGAATTAATATAAAACCGCAATATCTGACTTCCATCCCAGCCTGCTTCCTGCAAAAGTGACTTTGCTCTGTCCGGATCATACTTGGTCGGAACGATACTACTGTCATAATAAGGGCTCACAGAAGATACAAAGCCATCAACAATTTCACCATGTCCCTTCATTAAGTCATTCAGGATTTTCTCCCGGTCAATACCACAAAGCAGTGCCTCACGGACTCTTTTATCTGTCACATTTGCTGTCTGGATAAATACAGACTGATGGGTTACCGGTTTCGCATAGGTAACCGTTACATTGGGAAGTGCTTCAACACTCTCATAATCCGTTTCCGGAATATTACTCATCGTGGGATGCGTCACATCGATTTCGCCGGATTTCAGGCCTGTGAGAATCTGACTTCCCTCTACAATCTTAAAGTTCAGCTTTTCAATTTTGGGCGCGCCCTTAAAATATTTGGTGTTCGCTGTATAGGAAACATAATGCTCCGGATCAAAGTCCGTTACCATATAAGGTCCGCTTACCACATCAGGGTGGGAAAACCACTCATTCGTTGTAAGCTCTGCCTCACTGAATTTCTCGATGACATGCTTCGGCAGAATATGCATATATCTGGCATATCCGTTTTCAAAGCTGATCAGTGACATTGGAGATTTTACCGTAAAAGTGATGGTCTTGTCATCCACAATCCTGATTCCTGCAACACTGTCTGCATTTTCTTCCACAAATCCGGTTTCGTCATCGACGCCTTCAAACACGTAATACATCATATACGGATTGGCAACCACCGGGCTGCACAGACGCCGCACGGTATATTCCACATCCGCAGCCGTAACCGGGGTTCCGTCAGACCAGGTGGCCGCATCATCAATATGCACCGTGAAAGTCAGGTTATCCTCTGTCGTAATGGAATCGGCCAGCATCGGTACAAAGTTCAGGTTCTGATCCAGCTCCACAAGAGGCAGAAACATCAGACCGCTGCTGTAATGATTCATCTCCGACATATCCATAACAAACGGATTGAAGCTCACCAGGGAACCGGTAACCCCGATATTCACAATGTTGGCAGTACCGCTTCCGCCTGCCGTGCTCCCTGTTCCATCTGCGCTGCTGCCGCATCCTATAAGGGAAACAGCAAGTAATGTACCAAGTAGCAGGGTAAATCCCTTTTTCCAAAATTTTCTCATAATAATCCTCCATAAAAGCCCTATAGATTTTTATTTTCTCACATTAGTTTGAAAAAATAAAGCCCACATATTATAAAACTTGTAATTTATAATATGTGGACCCAGGTAATGATGTATGTGATTTTCTATTTGAACGCTCTTTTTAATGATTATAATTCATGTACAGCATATTTCTCGCTATACATCTCAAATTTATTCTGAAACTCTTTGCTGTCCTCGTGAATTGCCTGCAAGGTTTCATGCAGATGAAGCTCATGATGGGCAACGTCGATCACACAGCCTGCAATATTGGAGCAGTGATCGGATGTTCTTTCAAGGCAGGTCAGAAGATCGGACCATACGAAGCCTGCGATCACATTGCAATTTCCCTGCTGCATACGCAAAATGTGACGGGTACGCATCTCCTCCTTCAATGCATCAATAACCTGCTCTAAGGGCTCCACATTGACTGCACTGTTAATATTATTATCTGCAAAAGCCTCATAGGACAGATCCAGAATCTCTTCCACAGCAGCTGAAATCACCTTGAAATCTCCCTTGGCACTGTCAGAGAAGCTCAGCTCCTTCTCACGCATTTCTGTGGAAGCTTCCAGAACATTCACCGCATGATCCGAAATCCGCTCGAAATCACCGATTATTTTCATCAACATAGTAACCTCTTCTCCATCTTCACTGCTGATCTTCTGTGAGCTCAGTTTGATAAGATAAGAGCCTAAAATATCTTCATAATGATCGGTAAGGTCTTCCTTGTTCCGGATACTTTCCTCCAGCTGCGGTGTGTAATGTTCAAAGCTTTGTAACGCTTCCTTTAAAGAAGTTACCGCATCCCTCGCCATGTCAACCGCAATGGTATGACACTGCTGCAGGGCAAGTGTCGGTGTAGCAAGAAGACGTTCATCCAGTTCAGTATCCTTTTCTGCTTTGGCTGTTCCCGGTACAAGAATGCAAACCACCTTCTCCAGCAGGCCAGTCAGCGGCATAAATAATATAATGTTAAGCACCTTAAATAATGTGTTCACAATTGCAATTCCCAGTGGTGTTGCCACCGCTGTCAGAATCGGCGGTGCAAAGACGGATCTGATTACACAGTATATGATAAGCCATACCAGTGCGCCCCCCATATTTAAGGTCAGGTGTGCTACTGCTGCCCGCTTCGCATCCCGCTTCGTTCCGATACTTGAAAGCATTGCAGTAATACAGGTTCCGATCGCATCACCCATAACGATCGGTATAGCTGCTCCGAAGGTAATCTGCCCGGTCATACTTAATGCCTGCAAAATCCCGACAGAGGCAGAGCTCGACTGAATGATACAGGTAAGTACTGTTCCTGCCAGAAGTCCCAGGATCGGATTCGTGAACATGATAAACAGCTCACGGAAGGCCGGCACCTCTGAAAGTCCGGATACTGCCCCGGACATGGATTCCATTCCGAACATCAATGTAGCAAATCCCAGAAAAATTGCTCCGGTATCCTTCTTCTTCGAAGACCCTGTAAACATATATAGAATAATTCCCACCAATGCGAGTACCGGAACAAAGGAGGATGGCTTCATGAGACGCACCCAGAAATTATCACCACTGATTCCACCAAGCGACAACAACCATCCCGTTACCGTCGTTCCGATGTTGGCTCCCATGATGACATGAATCGCCTGTCTTAAATTCATCAGCCCGGAATTTACAAACCCGACTACCATAACCGTTGTTGCCGAAGAGCTCTGGATAATCGCTGTCACACCGAGTCCTGTCAGGAATCCGGCGAATTTTCCGGTCGTCATTTTTGAAAGCAAGGTGCGAAGTTTATTTCCCGCTCTGCTTTCCAGTGCCTCCCCCATGACATTCATGCCAAAAAGGAACAGGCACAATCCACCAATTAACGTTAGTACATCAAACAAGTCCATTTTACATACCTCGCTTCCAGATTTTACAAATGGCCGGAAATACTCCGCTATTACTAGCATACAAAACAAATGTAAAATCTGTCGAGAGGTTTTTGTAAAGTTCCTGTAAAATCAGTATTGCTGCTCACTCGTACCTCGTTTCAGTAACTGATTTTACGTTACTGCTCCATCTGGCGTCCCAGGAATCCGGCTGCCGACTGGATCAGCTTCAGTTCGACTTCTCCCATTTTCTCCTTATCCGCCGTGTTGAGCAGAATCACTCCTCCGATCACGTCTCCCTCACAGATAATCGGACAGATTGCCTCCTCCGCATAGTCATCGGTGTTATCCTTCACTACCGAAATAAACTTCTTATCATCTGCCATTGCCATCAGCGTCTCCCTGTTTTCCAGTTTGACCTCCAGCTCCTTGCTGATTGATTTTCCTAAAAACGTCCGGAATCCGCCTGCAACTGCAATGAACTGGTCTCGGTCCGTAATCAATGCCGCTCTTCCCGACACCTGTGCCAAACTTTCCGCATACTGCCTGGCAAACACACTGATCTCGCCCATCGGAGAGTACTTTTTCAGAATGATTTCACCCTCTCTTCCTGAAAAAATTTCTATCGGATCACTTTCGCGGATGCGAAGCGTTCTTCTTAATTCCTTCGGAATGACAATCCTGCCAAGATCGTCAATCCTCCTCACAATTCCCGTTGCTCTCATATTAAAAAACCTCCTGATTTCCATAAAAATACTGTATGGGTAGTATGTGGAAATCGGAGGGTTTTATTCATCTGGTCAAAAGTACACCTTACATACAAAATATGTTTCATGAATATCTTGACCTTATCTTAAGCATATGTTAATCTTCTATTAAGAAATGAGTTTTACGACCGTACAGCTATTGCTCAAGCGGCTTGCTCGTTTCTTTTTTTGTTCTTAAAATATCATACAAATATAACATATTGTCCTCGGCATGACGAACGATTAACCTGGCTTTAAATATGTTATATCCGTCTAATTCCTGATTAGAATTATATTTGGGCAATGCAAATCTGGTATCATACCTATACCAACCATATTTTGCATCAATCTTATGTTTAGAAGCATAATTTTCAGTAAATGACTTATTACTCGCGACTTTAATCATTTCATGAATTGCCACAGAAGAATTAGCTTTTGCATATAAATTAGCACCTTTTAAAGTTTTTGTATCCTTAGAATGTGCAAATTCATCTGGAAAATCTTTACTTATATATATGAGATCTGCTGTGTCTATAATTTCCTCACATGTTCCAACATATTCTTTCACACACGCTTCAACCACATTCCAGTCAACGTTCCTTCTGCCCTTAAACCTAAGATCATTTATCAGTACAATTCTGTTCCCATCACAATCATATATAATATTAACTCCTGTTCTATTAATATGATCAATACGCACCTTATAGTGTAATAATCTTAATAAATATTCTGGCATCTTTCTACGTCCAGATTCCCAATCCTCCCATGTCCGCAAAGGAATACCATATCTTTCTGCCATCTGACGCTGGTTCAGTTTTGTTATTTCCCGTAGTTGTTTTAAACTATTTATCTGCTTTTGATTTTCTTCCACTTTAGGCACTTGTATTTTCTCCCACGCAATTCGTGGTTCTATATTATCATTCTTTTATTACTTTATCAACATTTTCTTTCATTTGCTTTTTCATATGCACATAATAAATTGTGCACAGAATAATTCCAAATACAGTTGCCGACGGTGCTGCCAGTCCAACGCCAAACAAAGAAGCATTAGGACGAATGCTCATCAGATACGACATCGGAAGTCTTATGAGGAATGACTGCGCAAGTCCCTGAATCATAACAAATAAGGATTTCGCATGTCCATTGAAATATCCCATGTAGCTGAACAGAATGCTTGTGACAATAGCTTCCGGTGCAAATCCTCTTAAGAATTCAAACGCTCTCTTCACAACAGCTGCATCCTCAGTAAAAAGCCCTGCCAGTGCATCCCCATGGAAGAATGCCGCATAGGCAATCACAACACCGACTGCCGCACCAAACAAAATTCCACAATGCATTGCCTGATCGGCTCTTTTTTCTTTGCCCGCTCCGACGTTCTGTGAAATGATTGCTGCCATGGACTGCATAATGGAAGAAGGAATCAGCATGACGAAGGACTGAATCTTCTGTGCCACCCCATATCCGGAGGACGCATCCAGTCCCAGCCGGTTGATGAAGGCACATAATGCAAGGAAGGTGAGGTTCGTAAGGAACTCCTGCAGCGCCAATGGTGCACCCACTACAAGAAAGTGCGTCACTTCACCCGAAAGCCGGAAATCCGCTTTCTGCAATGTAAATCCTAAATTCTTCCGGAAAATAATGACAATGGAAAGTACCACACTGACTGCCTGTGCCAGTACGGTTGCAATGGCCGCTCCTGCGACATTCATATGGAATCCTGCGACCAACACGAGGTCTCCGATAATATTGACCACACAGGCAATGGCAACAAATAAAAGAGGCATCCTCGAATCACCGAGTCCACGGAAAATACTGCTGATAAAATTATAAAATACAATAAATACATAGCCGGCTCCACAAATCCGGATATAGGTCACCGTAAGGTCAAGAGCCGATTCCGGTGCCTGCATCAGTATTGCGATCGCCCTTGCAAAAATCAGCAATACAGCCGTCAGAACCAGCGAAATAATAAAAAAGAAGCACGTTGCTCCTCCTACCAGTCCACCCAGTCTCTCGGAGCGTTTCTCTCCCAGGTATTGTCCCATAATTACGGTAACACCTGTTGTCAGAGAGCTTACCGTAAAAGTTACCAGATTCATAATGCTGCTTCCGGTCGTAACTCCAGATATTCCCTCCGTCGTTCCAAATCTTCCGACGATCATCAGATCGACCGCACCATACATTGCCTGCAAAATCAATGCTCCCAGTACCGGCAGCATGAATCCGATCATCTTCTTCGGAATACTTCCTGTTGTAAAATCCTGTTTCTCGTTCATTTGTTTATTCACTCTGCTTTCTTTCTGAGCTATGCTTGTTTTTCATTATTTTTCACTATTTTTACACTATTTTCACCAGGGATTTTTAGCAGCGCATCGGACAGAAAAATATTTCTCCATCCACAACCTGAAAACATAAAGCTTTAAATGCAAAATACACTATACAACGGCACTGATTTTATTCCCTTCACCATTCCAAAATTTCTTGCTGAAATCCTGATGGCATAGGATGGTTCATATTTTTCCATATAAACCATCATACTTTTTGCTTTTACATGATTTCCTGCTTTACACTCAACCGGGATCACATGGCTATTTTTTTGTATCAGAAAATCAACCTCTGCCGTATTATCCGATTCCCAATAATATAAATCATAACCATTCGTCTTTAATGCAACAGAAACATAGTTTTCTGCCATAATTCCCCGGAAATGTTCTGTCTCACTATTGTTCAATGCCTCCAGCGTCATCCCTATTCTGGCAGACATAATACCCATATCACTGTAATACAGTTTAAATGCACTCACATCCTGATATGCGGCAGCCGGATAAAATCCCTGAGTGCACTTCATACACTTATTCACAATTCCAGCCCGGATCATCCAGTCAATCGCATCTCCGTATTGAGATGCCCGTGCTCCGGATTTTATCAGCTTATACTGGAACTTTTTTGCATCCCTTGCCAGCTGGGAGGGAAGTGAATCATATGCTTCAAAAATGCGTACCGTATCTGCCTGATTAGCATATTTTGCCATATCTGCAATGTAAGAATTTAATAGCATCTGTCGGATTTCGGTCTGATCAATCGGGCTGTCTTTTGCAAGATCGGCCTTTACCGCTGCCGGCATTCCGCCCACAATACAATAATGATAAAACTCCTGCAATGCCTCCTCATGCAGGAGTTCATCCAATGGCTGATTGTTTTCATAATGTTCCCGGATCGTATCCGCAAGCATCTGTTTTCCCTTTGCCCACAATACCTCTTCCAAATCCATGGGATACATGGTCAGCATTTGGATTTTTCCTACCGGAAAGGAATATTTCTCCCGGTTCACGGCCACTCCAAGCAGGCTTCCTGCAGCCATGATATGATATTCCGGTGCTTCTTCTGAAAAATATTTCAAGGAAGTTAACGCCCGCTCACACATCTGTATCTCATCAAAAATAATGAGTGTGTTTTCCGGAACAATTTTTACCTGATAATATTTCTCCAAAACAGAAATGACATGATCTGCATGAATATCTGTTTCAAAATATTTTCCGATTCTTTCGTCTGTTTCAAAATTCACATAAACGGTATTCTTATAATAAAGTGCCCCGAACTCCCGCATCTCAAATGTTTTTCCAACCTGACGTGCACCATAAATAAGCAATGGCATTCTGCCATTCTGAATGTTTTTCCACTCATACAGTTTAGATGTGATTTTACGTTTCATGTGTATGCAGTCCTTTATGGTTATACCATGATTATATTATTGATACGTTTTATTGTATTATATTACATCTTTTCATATGAATCAATGCATTTATTTCTCATTTTCATATGACTAAAAACTGATCAGTATATGTGATTCCTGCTTTTTTCACTACTTCGCCTTCGGCTCGTCTTCTTTAGGTCTCTTCGCTAAATGCTCTACATGCACCCGTTTCACTAAATTCGACCTTCGCTCCCGCTCGTTCTCATTAAGTGTCCGGGTACCGTTCGCACTAAGCTCAGACTTCGCCTTCGGCTCGTCTTCGGCTCGTCTTCTTTAGGTCTCTCCGCTAAATGCTCTACATGTACCCGCTTCACTAAATTCGACCTTCGCTTTCGCTCGTTCTCATTAAGTGTCCGGGTACCGTTCGCACTAAGCTCAGACTTCGCCT